>ERZ1027059.59-NODE-59-length-42289-cov-11.198916_pt1 | contig 42289 bp, 34 predicted proteins | sample MGYA00519425_ERZ1027059 | MGnify/ENA primary metagenome ERZ1027059 (study PRJEB26926, sample SAMN06164566) | human gut metagenome | biome: ENVO:00009003; feature: ENVO:2100002; material: ENVO:00002003 | host: Homo sapiens | place: USA | collected 2012 ... | reverse complement strand
CTCCCCGTAGTCGCTGATTATCGTCTTTTTCCCGTAACCAATTCCGCCTGCTGCCTTATGTTGTGCGGCATCCATGCCGCACTTTGGGGGCAGCTGCGCAAACATCCTGTTTGCGGCTGTTACCGGAGTTGTTCCCGGCTACGGAGTTCTTCTCATAGCCTAGATGTTCGTCCATTTCAGCTTCGAGCATCTGCTCTATCGTCCCGGCAAACAGCTTTTTCAGCTTTGCCTGAATGTCTCCGGTTGTCTGGCAGTCTGCCATCAGCAGCTTCACCAGTTCCATCTCTCGCTCGTCTAATCCATGTGTTCTTTTCATGTGCAATACCTCACTTTCTGTGGGTATTATTGGGATTTACACGGTTCGGCATTCAGCCTCGCTGCTGATACAATTGGATAATGCTAATCTGTGTATTCATAAGCCTGGTTCCGCTTTGCTTCAAGGAACAGAATGCGGTTATAATATGGATAGACAGAATAACAACGATTCTTTTTATTGCCGACTATATACTTCGATGGTCCGTTGCTGACCACAAATTCACAAAATCCGGAAAAGTTGCCTTCTTTATTTACCCGTTCACCGCATTTGCACTGCTTGACCTGATTGCAATACTGCCGTTTTTTCTGGATATCAGCTCAGGCTTTAAGATGGTCAAACTTTTCAGAGTTTTCAAAACTGCAAAAGTTCTGCGGATATTAAAATATTCTAAGAATTTCGACCGCCTTGTTAAGGTTATCAGGAAAGAGTATAAGGGAACCTCTAAAAACCGGTTTGAAAAGGGGAAATGGGGAGAGTGCGCCGAATGCGATGAAAGCCTCCTCGTAAGGCTGTATGCCTTACGAGGAGGTGCAACACGATGTTGCAGAGCGAAATAACCGGGCGACGGCATGGACGCCGTCGCATCAAAAATTTCGCTCGTTGAATGAAGCAGTCGGTGTGCTATACACATTTTCACTCAAACAAGGTTTTTAGAGGTGACCATAAGTCACTCCTGTCGGTCTGCTTTATTGCCGCTGGCTACGTACTGATATCGGCATTGATAATGTTTCAGGTCGAGCCGGGTATATTTAAATCATTCTATGATGCTATTTGTTAAAAACCGCTCCAGGCTTTAAATTATGCCGGGAGCGGTTTTCCTTAAACTTATACTGATCATTTATCACAAATGAGAGATCATCGCGAACTATTTCAAGCGGCAAAGGCTTCCACAGCCTTGTTATAATCATACATTGAATAAACAAGTCCATATAAATCAGTACGTTCGTTTTTCAATGCCGTATATAAATAGCTGAATACACTGGCATTCTTTACAGTGACACCACCGATATTTATCGTGAACTCCTTGTCATAATCATCAGGGGTAATACCATGTACAGCAACATAGGTTCCATTTTCGTCAGTACCTATATCATCGGCAGATATTTTTGCGTTGTTTACCGTACAAATATCAGCAGTGATATCACCCTTGAAATAGAACTTTATTGAAGCATTGTCCCTGAGCGTTATCGACTGACCTACAAAATCAATATTCTTATCGTTATCCAGCGTCATGTACCTGTATGGAATAAGATCCTTAGCGGGAATTGCCATAAGTTCCCTGTCATTTTCGTCAAGGAAAGAGTTGGCAGGGTTATCGGCATTGTGATCAAAGAAGAACTGCGCCTGAGCGCCGAAATTGATCATGGATTTTACCAGATGCGTTGTTTTGTAATCTGAGGAAGAACCAAGCGTCGTCTTGGCATTGTTGGCTACTGAACCGGAATAAACCTCGCTCTCATAATCGCCACAAACAAATTTCACATTTATCACATCAGATAATTCAGCCGGCGCAGTACTACATGTGAACATATAATCATTCTCCGCATTTTCAATGTTTGAAACCGCAATGACTTTCCCTTCCCTACCGCCAACACTATATTTCAACAGTGCTTTATTGCCTGACGCAAGCACTTCAGGGATACGAATGCAGATAGCCACACCCATGCCATTGTTTGTTAAAATGCTGCTTCTGAGCAGTTTCAGGCTATCTGTCAGATCAATGCTGATCTCACCAGTAGCGGATTTGTAATTTTCGTTTTCTGGCGTGAACATATACCCAACTTTAACGTTTTCAATATCCACGATCTTGTTAAGCTTTTCATTCAGCTTGGCATAGGTTATTGTTTCTCCATTATATGTATAAGATACAGTTCCGATGAGCGCATTTCCATCTACATTGCTGAATTGAGGCACTTCTATATTTACCGAACCACAGGAAAATCTCTGCGATTTTTTAGTGCTGTCAACAGGGGTAGACTTAAGGCGCGGAATAGATTCCGTATCTATATTACCACAATTTGAGCATACCCTGCTCCGCTTGCCTTCTTTAGCTTCCGTTGGCGATTCAATGGTTTCCCAATCGGAGTACACATGGTCATTTACTCTGATGGTAATAGATTCCTTTGTGCCGTAATAGTTTATAGTGTCGTCTAAAACCCAAGAAACTGTATACTCGCCCTTGGTTTCAATAACATCAATGTTCTGGTCAAGATATGGTGTTCCAAACTCGCTGTGTGCGGCCGTGATCTGAATTTTTTCACCAACACATACAGACAGTTCTTTCTTATCAACACTTATCGTTGCGTTGCCTTTTTTAATATTTACCATTGTGTTATCGTATACAGGCGCATAGTTTTCTGCATAAACACAATAATAGACAGAGCAGACCTCGGCAGAGCTGAATGAAGGCAATTCAGTAAGGTTGTAGTCATGAGTTCCTATACTATAGCGTATCTCTGCAAAATCAGGAATATCCACCGTGAGAGTATATGAGATACCAGGAGTATACTGTTCATTAACATGATGCGGAATGATTTTATCAGACATATCAAGCAAGGTGTTGGAATATTCCTCAAATCTTACAAAGTACTCTGCCCAATATTCAACGAAGGGTATAGCCTCTTCCCAGTCAGGGACGCCCATCCAGCTGCACAAAACAGACGCCTCGCTGGAATCGAGCCTGTAACAGTCCACAAGTGAATCAAGAACCAGATTGCGAATACCGGAGTCTTTATATGCGATGTAAGTGTTAAAATAGTTATAAACATTCGTCAAAGCTTTAGAATAATAGAATTCTATTCCATACACAGCCCCTGATATCGCATAAATGTATTTCTCAGCAGTGTCTACTGCATTAGGAACGGAATCATATGCTGTTAAGGCTGTCTCAATGGTTTCCTTCACTTCCTTTGTTATTTCCACATGAAAGAACGCCTTTTGAATACCGTTCAGGAAATCATATATTCCATCCTCAACCAACTTTGAAACTTTCGTTTTGTATTCAGAAACTATTCCAAGATCTCCGGGCTCAGATATGTCATTAGGATACTTGCTGTCGATCAATTCATATAATCCCCGGGCTGCGTACTCTGAACTGTCCTGAGCATATGAAAGCTTCTTGGACACCAGAGAACGAATATAAACACACATAGCGATCATATCCGCTTTCAGCTTTGTCAGGTCTCCGTCATATGATGATACATCTCCGGTGATCAGTTTGTATATTTTTTCATTTTTTACATCACCGCAGTCCTGACCAATATTATCGGCACTACAGATAAATTTTACAAAAGCCTCTGCCATGGCAGGGTTCATCTTAGGCATTCCATCGCAGAACGCTTCATACGAATCAACTTTTTTTACAGAAGGTGCCGGCTTCTTATCTCCGGGCTCGGGAAAAATCAGTTTGGGATACGGATAATTACGATCGTCGCCTATACTCCAGACAGTGTCAAAGTCATAATTTTTAAATGTGTCTTTGTTTTTCAGCTGTTCTGCAGTTTTGGCTTCTGCCCTGATCCCGTCCTGTGAGCATGAAGTATCAAGATAAAAACAGTCGTTTTCACCTATCATATAGGTATGGCCACTGATTATTCCACCATATTCCTTTGATGTGGATTCTGTTCCGGATTGAATTACATTGCCTATGTTATAGCACCTGTTTAAACTTGTGCGGAAGCAATAACTTCCAAGAATTCCACCGCCTCTGCAACCTTTCCAGATTACATCGCCAGTATTGTAACAGTCGGTTATATAACAGTATTCATTCGCTTCATTAGCGAAATTACCACATATTCCTCCTGCTGAATTATTCGTAGAAATAACTCCGGAATTCATGCATTTAAGAATTTTGAAATTACAATTAGATGCCATTCCTATAATGCCACCAGTTGAATCCTCACCGCTTATATCACCATAGTTTTGACAATAGCTGATTGTTCCGTAAGTTAAAGAGCGACCAGCAATCCCACCAGCCATATAATTACCTTTGACCTTACCGCAATACTGGCAGTTATAAATATTCAAATTGGTGTCGCAATATCCGATAACACCTCCGACAGCATCTTTTCCGACTACATAAGAGTATGCCAAATTTAAATTACTGATTTCCATTTGAGTTTCGAACCCTGATACAACTCCAAAAAGTCCTATTCCTGTATCTTCAGGGCGATTGATATATAGCCCGGCAATTGTATGACCATTTCCATCAAAGTGCCCGCAAAATGCCGTTTTAGTATTGTTACCATAAAAATAATCTATGGTACCATGCCCAATTGGAGTCCATTCATTAGCAGGTGGTTCCGTATCCCACGAATCAAAATTGGTAACACGATTTAAATATATATTTGCGTTGAGTTTAAAGTATGCATAATTATTTATTCCGCTGTTTACCTGTTTTGACATCAAAGCAAGCTGAGCGCCATTCTCTATTATATACGGGTCGCTTTCGGTACCGCTTCCATCTGCATAGGACAAATCGACCGTGCCGTCCCAGTAACTGATTTTAGATATACAGCTTGAACTTTCGAAATCCAGTAAAGATGCGCTTTGTAAAGGTAAGCTTTCTTCAGCGAACGACGACATTTCATTTATAAATGGAAACGAAAAAATCACCGATACAACCAGTAAAAGCGACACTGCCTTTGCAAACAGTCCGTTTCTTTTTAAAGATGTCTTTATAATGTTACCAATTCTCATTTATGATCCTCCCCCTACGGAAATACCAATTATTATTGCAAATTACTCAACAAAACACATTGACAAAGTATAAAATGCCACCATTTAAAGGCATGGTCCATGCATTTCATACATTGTTTTCTATAACATTATACTCTCATTTATATATTCATCAGCACCTATCGAGTGTAAACAGGACGAACTTATTGAAACTACCTTTGCAAAATGTGGATTTAAAATTAACACTATAATTTCCAGCGGCATATTCTTATCCAATATCACTACATCATGAGATAGACAAGAATAGTCCGCATTATCTCTCGGATGAGGTTTAACAACCAAAGAATACCCTTTGGAATATTTATATATTATATTCTGATATACTCTCAGCTGATCTTCTTCAGTCAATACAATTCCATCCTCAAACAGTGGCTGAGTTATAAGCAACACTGACCGACTATAATCAATATCGGGTATTTCTTTTAAGAAAATCATTTTCAGCTTCTCCAGTTCATCAGGTGAAAGGCTGTCGAGCATTGGCTTTCTTGGCTGCTCAACAAGTTTTTTACCAGCAAGATGTTTTATTTCCACACCATCTATACTGTTAACTTCAACGCTTTTCGTATATTTATCATATCCACAGAAAACGTACCCTATACGAAATGTGTTTTTTACCCACGCCTTAATATCCGCTTTATGAAGCATATGGCTAAACGCAGTCTTTGAAATGATTTTATAACTATCAAGGGAATCCTCTGTAAGAATGTACGATATTCCAGCACATTTAAGATAATGCGCGAACCAGGTATCATCATGGAAAATATGAATGTTATCATATTTTTTCAATGAAATATCAAGTTGGCTCTCAATCAGGTAGGCATTTTTCCTGTGAAGACAAAAAATAAAGTCAAGCCTGTTTTTCGGAATATATTCATTTATCTTGCCGACACAGTAAACAAACTCAAAAATGCCGCTTTCTTTTATCTTATCTGCAAGAGATCGATATCCGGGAATATATTCTGTAACCATGATATCCGCTTTCTCCGAAGATCTCATCTGCTTGATACATGATATCAGGGCGTGATAATACGTGCTTATGATATATAAGTCTTTCATGGCTATTTTTATGGTATCGAAATCATACCATATCCTCCATCATTATATTCCAAGATGACCACGCCAAAAGGTCTCAGAAGTTATTTCGTTCTTACGTTGCTGGTAGCTTTTCTTCGCCCTGTTGAAACAGAACAGCAGCTTTATCGTTTTGCCAAACACCCTGAACGAATAGCAAACGAACTTCCTAAAACTCCTTCGCGTTACAATTCCGGTATCTCCACCGAGCTGATATTGAACGACTTCCCGGCGACAAAACATATCGAAAGCTCCCGCCCTTGACAATGGAGCAGATCCAACCTCTTTTTTCAACATGAATGCCGGTATAATGTGTCCGGCAAGAGTAAGTACCGATGCAGGGGTAAGCACCTTGTGATCAGGACCTCGCTCGACAAAGCGCATTTCATCACTCCATTGTGGTATGTCAGACAATTGCTTCAATTTTGGCGCCGCACTGATAAGTTCACGGTTAAGCAGTTCCTCATCGCATGTAAGCATCCGATCCACACCTGCAAGGTAATCGTCAACTGCCCTGAGCAGTATCGGAATATTATCATAACGATACAGCACCAGATGTTTGAATGATACTGCCAGAAAGCGGAACAATGCATTAAAAAAAGGACGTTTGTTCTGTACGGAATTCAGAATGAACTGATTACGTAATAAATAATATTCCAGATGCATACTGTATTTGTTGTCAAAATCCTCATGTCGCACTGCAATACCATTCATGGTGATTATATGCGATTTTGCACAGGTACGCATGCCATACTCCACATCGTCCATTTTAATAAAGAAAGGGTATGGGAGCCCGTATTCAATTATATCAGATACCGGCAGCAAAAAGCACCACCATGCGCCATAACTTATTTTGTCAACATCAAGGTTGTCAAGCAGCGCTTGTGGTTTGCGTGTATCAACAATATGTCCTCCATGCATTATACGCAGTCCGTCCCAGTCTGCCCCCATTTCAAATTGAATATAGGGAATATTCTGAGACAGCATTGCCGCGCTGAAGTGTGCAGTTGTGTATTCAGGCTTAAGCACTGAAATGAATACAGTCATTCTTTCAAGTATTTCAGGGTGGAATTCCACATCATCGTCCATAAGAATAACATGGGAATACCCACCATCAAGCGCTTCAATAAGCCCCCTGGTAAAGCCACCGCTACCACCGTAATTTCTGTTTGCAAGAACGCTCACGAAATCATCAGACATCGCGTCACGGTCCAGAGTGTTACCGTTGTCTATTACAAAAATATGATCAAGAAATGTGAAATCGCATTCGCGCATCAACCTAACGTTTTTAAGAACATAGTGCTCGCGCTTATATGTGCATATCGCAATACAGCAGGATACTTCCTTTGAAGTGCATTCTGAACAGTATTCTCCACTTTCAAACACAAAGTCAGTCAATGCTGTGAACTTAGGGTACAAAAAGCCCCGTTCGGGCAATAATGAGATATCCACTGAAAGTTCTGCCGTTTCGATAAAGCACCCGGAACAAATGACCCTTTCTTTGCCATCAAATACGCAAAGCTCAATTTGTGCTTTTCCCCTGAACCTGCATGAGAAAACAATTATATCCGCATTTGTATATTTAAGATATTTTGAATATGCAAAACTATTGAAATAAGTGTCAAGAGTAAGTTTTCCGCCTGATGAAAGCGTAAGACCTCCTCTGTAGTAAAGTTCAGCGTACTGCTGTTTCTTATCGGGTAATATCACGCTTTGAAGCCGCATCATTTCACCTCTGTAATTCACTCGCAACCGCATCAAGCGCCGCTCTGATAACCTTGTCCATATCGTAATATTTATACTGTCCCAATCTTCCTCCGAATATCACATCGGGGCTGGAATTTGCAAGCTTAGCATATCTGGAATACATATCAGAATTTCTATTATCATTTATCGGATAGTACGGCTCAATGCCCCTATGCCATTCTGCAGGATACTCACGGCTGATGACGGTCTTTTCCTGACTGCCGAATTCAAAGTGCTTATGCTCAATGATACGTGTAAAAGGCACATCTGAAGATGTATAATTAACTACTGCGTTTCCCTGATAATTACTTGTATCCAGAATCTCGTTTTCAAACCTGACCGAACGATATTCAAGTTCTCCATAGCAATAATCAAAAAACTCATCTATACAACCGCAGAACACCGTTTTCTCAGCTAAATTTCCTTTACGCACATCATTATAACACGTATTCAGTCTGACATCGATGCCTTCCAACAAACGCTCAAATATCTGGGTGTATCCACCTACTGGGATACCCTGATATCTGTCAGAAAAGTAATTATTATCGTATGTGAATCGCAACGGCAGCCGTCTGATTATGAAGGCAGGAAGTTCGCTGCACTTTCGTCCCCACTGTTTTTCGGTATATTCCTTTACCAACTTTTCGTACACATCGGTTCCTACCAAGGAAAGCGCCTGTTCCTCCAGATTTTTAGGCTCACCTATATGCAACTCAGATATTTGCTCTGAAATAATTGCCTTAGCTTCATCTGGAGTTCTTATTCCCCACATTTTGCTGAATGTATTCATGTTGAATGGCAAGTTATAAAGTTCATTTCTATATATAGCTATTGGCGAATTAACAAAATTGTTAAACTGAGCATACTGTTGTATATAGTCCCATATTTTCTTATCAGAAGTGTGAAAAATATGCGCCCCGTATATATGAACATTTATTCCCTCTACATTCTGAGTATAGCAGTTACCGCCAATATGAGAACGCTTGTCGATAACGAGGCATTTCTTTCCACATTTAGTCATTTCACGTGCAAAGACCGCTCCGAAAAATCCTGCTCCTACAATAAGATAATCATACATAACTAACCCCTTGATTGTATTCTTTTGACAAACTTCTTGACCCCAAATCTGATTCTGCTTTCCGGAGGCAAAAGAGTATATAAAATCCGCTTTTTCACAGAGCAATTAATATCAAGCCTAGAGAACTCCTTTATTCTTGCGCCATTATCCCGACAATATGAAATGTATATTCCAGTAAAAACTTCACCTAGATATCCGTCTGTCCTGTCTGACTGAAAATCACCATGCAGTGTCTTACAACGATCAAACTCTTCCAGCACCGGGAATAAGATTCCACAATACTCAAAAAAATGCTCCCTGTTCATTATAAACATATTACAAAAATACTGCCGGTTCTGCGTCAGATACTCACCAGCCGCATGTGACAGGAATGGGGCTTTTTTATCCAGGATAGACAAAAAAAGTTCCAGGTCTGATGAATAATGATATTTTGACGTGCAGTAATGTTCCTTTACAGAAATCCCCATGTCTTCACTGCGCGGAGCTACTATTTCATTTTCCTGAATAAGTTTTCGCCAGGAATTCTCATCGCCCAACAACTTTGCGCATTTTCTGAGTTCTCCAAGAGCGAGATAAGGCTTCTTAACGCTTTCGTTAATGCAAAAAAAACGACGATAATGGCAGAAACCATAATAATCCGCGCATATATTCTTCCACACAAAATAATGTGCTGTGAGCTCACAGTATTCGCGATTTTTGACCGAAATATTATCGCCTGTATTATCAGGGATAGCACCTTTCACCGGTAAATTCAATTCTGAACCGCATTGAATAGGCTGACACAATGGTGGAATCACACCATAACCATTGTGACAACACATGAATAATCGAATATCGTTCATATTATATTTTATCCGGAAGTTTCTTTGTCTTCAGGAACTCCTCATACGCATCGCAAATATGTTCTGTTTTTCCGAAAGCTATCTGCTTTCCATGATCCAGCCAAAGCACCTTATTACACATTCTGCGTACCTGAGGTATTGAGTGTGAAACAAGAATGGTTGCTTTCCCATTCTGTATTATTTCGCGCATTTTGGCTTCACTTTTTTCTCTGAAAGCGCCATCTCCAACAGACAGCACCTCATCAAGAATAAGTATCTCCGGCTCAACCATGCTTGCAATTGAAAAAGCTATTCTGGATTTCATACCACTGGATAATTGCTTAAATGGACGCTCTTCAAACTCTTTCAGCTCGGAAAAAGCAAGTATATCAGGATATTTTTCATCCATAAACTTTCTTGTATATCCCAGCATTGCACCTCGTAGATATGCATTTTCCCTAAGGTTAAGATCACCATCAAAGCCACTGGCAAGTTCCAGCAGAGCAGCAATCTTGCCATTTACTCGAACGCTTCCTTTTGTAGGAACCATTATTTGGGTGACCGCCTTAAGCAAAGTGGACTTTCCAGCGCCATTCGTTCCAATTATGCCTAGCATGTCTCCATGTTCAACGGTAAAGGAAACATTATCAACTGCCATGAAACTCTGAACGTGATACTTTCCAGTCAGCTTTTTCATGATGAATTCTTTAAGGCCAATATTTCTCAGATCTCCGGTAACATAACGTATAGAAACATTTTTTACCTCAATAACTGGTTTTGCCATATTTCCCCCGATCAAATGTAATACAGGAATTTATAATTCTTTTTCTTATATATCAATGCACCGATAAACAGTACGACCAATGCATAGACTGCTGCAAATAAATGCAGTTCCAATGGTGGAATACTTTCCTCAAGGATAATTGAACGGAAATACCTGATGTAAACATATACCGGATTAAGGTAAAACAGACTCTGTATATCCTGAGGATATGCTTCAACAGAATAAAATATCGCAGATACATACATCAGCAGCAGCGTAAATATGTCATACAAGTACTTCATATCCCGGAACATCAGATACAACGCCGATAAAATAAGCCCCATGCCAAGGTTGAAAACCACAAGACAGCCGACCGGATATATCAGAAAGATAAATTTCCATGAAAAACTAACACCGTCAAAAATGCAAAATGCAAAAAGCACAAGAATGTTAATCCCAAAGTTTATCAGCGATGATACGTTCTTTGACAGAAGAAACATATATTTAGGCACATTCACCTTGGAAAATATCTGGGAATTGTCATACAGCGCTGTCATTCCTGTTGAGGTGGACTCCTTAAAGTAGCTGTACAGAAGATTACCGCAGAAAAGATAAATTATATAATGCTCCATATTCCTGCCAAAGAATTGCGTGAATACCAGTGCCATAACACCCAGCGTCATGAGAGGTCCGAGTACACTCCAAAGCATACCGAGAACCGTACGCTTGTACTTTTTGGTAAAATCACGCTTTACCAGTTCCTCAAAGAGAAAGCGGTGCTGTTTGAGTTTTTGAATCATCATTTCACTCTTCCTTTGAAAAATTCACATTACGGCAAACAAATCAGAAAGCTCTCCCACGGTTTTAATTCTTGCCACATAAGGATAGTCAATTTTTTCTGAATTACTGAATCCAAATCCATAAGTTACAGCAATAAAGTCGATGCCCGCTTCCTCAGCGCCTGCCGCATCAAACTTGCTATCTCCAATCAACACAGTCTGCTCTGCCGAAACATCACTGATTTGTTTCATACAATATCTGAGCATATCCGCTTTCGTCATTGGTGAGCTCAAATCAACACCCTTCCAGATGTCGAAATACTCTTTGCAACTAAATTCTTCGATAATTTTGTTGATGGTTGGCTGGACTTTCAATGTCGCAATTGCTGTCTTAATACCCATCCCCTTTAATTGAGAAAGAAAATCGAATATCCCATCATAAAATTTCAGTTCCTTATATCCGTTGGATACACCATATTCCTTATGGAGCTGCATTGCACGTTCAAGTGTTTCACCGCTCAGTCCAAAATTATCAATGTACGCATTTTTTAGCGGCGGTCCTATAAACGAGCACATCTGTTCTTCAGGTATCACCTTCATTCCCAGAACAGAAGACGAATAACGTATACTATTAAATATACCAGGCGAAGTATCCGCGAGTGTACCGTCAAAATCAAAAATAACTAATTTGTATTTCATTCTTCTCTCCTATACTTTGAGGGCGTAACGAAATCAAGGCTAATATTTTTTTGTATTCTTGAAAAATATGAGGTTATTGCCATATTAGTCTGCTCTCGTTTCTGATATTCCACACTATCAGACATTCTATCGCTATAATAATTCTGACTGTCAGAGCTATATCCATCAAAACCTGCAAGCCCAAAATAATTCACACCTGCTTTGATAAGAAGATTGATAAGCATAAGACCAGAGTTATCTGAAATATCATCATCATCATTAAGATATGATGAATAGTTTACAGTGCAAAAACTGTGATTTGCCCTGATATTTGATGTACAAATCATCTTTTCAGAAATATCGCAATGCATATCAATTATCTCATTGTAGCGCTTTGTATTAGCCACAAAAATTCTGTCAAACCTAAATGCATCAGGAACGTGGTTAACAACAAAAACAACAGGAGAATTATCAATGATATAATCCTTGATTTCTTCTAAATGTGTTGACACACTCTTTCCAGGGGCAACTATCAGGACCTTCCTGCCAGCACATAATTCTCTAAGTTTTTCTTGCTCAGAAGAGTCGTCTATTATACACTGCTGATACTGAGTATACAATTTACTTATAAGCATCTGATCATACTTATGCCTGCATTCCTTTGGAACACTTTTGATAATTGCATTGATATCACGAATACAAAGAGTCTGCTTATCTACCAAGTATGTTGCATAGTTAGGGTGACAGTCATTTGTAGCAGCAATATAATATGGCACAGCATATCCCCAAGGACGAACAGAATATATAGGCATAATGCATTCGTCCATAATTTCGAGGATAGGAATAAGGTCGTATTTTTTCACTATGTTGTCATTGATATATTGTATGAGAAGTTCGGTACAAAGATTACCTGCCCCTCTGCCCATACCAAATACCGATGAGTCAATATATAGCTTTCGGTATTTACATATATCAATGAGTGCCTGTGAATTTGAAAAAGAAAGCTGTAAATTGTTGTGAGAGTGAAATCCTATCGGAACTTCACGTCTAAGGTTATTGTCTATGATATAAAAATATCTTACAACCTGTTCTCTGCGCATAAGTCCATAGGTATCAACAATATAGAATGCTTTAATATCCAGCTGATTTGCCTTATTCACCAATTCCATGAGATCCAAATCAGAATAATCAGTTAGAGAAGCAGGTTGAAGATAAACATCATATTTCTTATCAGCTATCTTACGGCATATTTCCAGAGCCTCCTGAACATAGTCCTTTTTAAAACAGTATCGGATGCCCTTTAGTATGCCATCTGACTCTGGAAGATCATCTACATTAAAACTTCCGTGCATGATCATCGCAACGATATTTGTATTTGGGTTGACTTTGCACTCAGTTATAAATCTATTTAAATCAGCAATGCTGTTAAAGACAGTAGAATCAACATTTGTTTTGAAATTTTCATCAAGGAATCCGACTTCAATAATATCAACACCGGCAGTTTCAAGTTTTTTCACAATATTAATTGCTTTGCTTCTTCCGAAATGCCAGTTGTTTATATATCCACCGTCACGAAGGGTGCAATCAAGCGTTCGAATAATGATAATATCTCCTCCCCATAAAAGATTTGTATCAATAATTCCAGTATGCCTTTCCAATATACTCAGCAATTCTGAAATCTTCTACTGTGTTTATATCTACTGCCTCAAACTTACTCACAACGTGAATATATGGCTTAGCGCCAATTCGGCAACGATACTTTTTCAGCGCTGAATTTTTCATACCATACAGCCCTGTTGTTTCCTCATAAACAGGCTCCATATCCTGACTTCTCGGGAGAATACAGGGGCGATAATTAACAGGAACATTATTGAACCAGTAAAAACTATGATTTTCTAAAGCAGTAAAACAGGAATCGTAATTTTCATTATCTCTGAGGGTCTGAACGCACTGTCTAATTGAATCCGGCTGAAGATATGGCGCAGTAGCAAAAAGTTGGAAATAAAGATCATAATCCGGAAACAGCTCATAATGATGTACCAGAAGATCATTTCCATTTGCAGCACTGGTAGAAAGCCACTCTTCGCGCATAATAGGAATAAGTCCGTTCTGCTTTGCATATTCAGTCACAACATCACTGTTTGTATCGACATATATATCATCAAAAACATTTGCTTGCATAGCATGCTCACAAATATACTGATACAGTGGTTTTCCATTCATAAGTTTAAGATTTTTTCCAGGGACACGCTCGGAATTAGCCTTTATCGGGATAAAGCACGCAATTTTCATTTGTTATTTCTCTCCATTCATCTATTGGAATACATCTTCTCGTAATACTCACGATACTCACCGCTAATGATGTTTTCCCACCATGCGCGGTTATCAAGGTACCATTGTATCGTCTTCTGTATTCCATCTGCAAACTTTGTTTCAGGAAGCCAGCCAAGTTCATTATGTATCTTGGTAGGATCTATCGCATAACGCATATCATGACCTTTCCTGTCGGAAACATACGTTATCAGGCTCTCAGGCTTACCGAGTATCTTGCAGATAAGCCTTACAATGTCAATGTTCTTCATTTCATTGTGCCCACCAATATTGTAAACCTCGCCTTCTGTCCCCTTATGGATAATAAGGTCGATTGCCCTGCAATGATCCTCAACATAAAGCCAGTCTCTAACATTAAGCCCGTTTCCATACACGGGTAACGGCTTATCATTTAGCGCATTAGCGATCATAAGTGGAATGAGCTTCTCCGGGAAGTGATAGGGACCATAGTTATTAGAACATCTTGATATCGTTACGGGAAGACCATATGTGCGATGATACGCCTGCACCAGTAAATCTGCACTTGCCTTCGACGCAGAATATGGTGAACTCGTATGTATAGGTGTTTCTTCGGTAAAGAACAAATCAGGTCTATCAAGGGGAAGATCACCATATACTTCATCGGTAGATACCTGATGATATCGCTGTATTCCATATTTGCGGCAGGCGTCCATCATTACCTGTGTACCCATGATATTTGTACTTAGGAATATGCCGGGGTTATCAATAGAGCGATCGACATGGCTTTCAGCCGCAAAATTGACAACAATGTCAGGATGTTCCTCTTCAAACACCTTGAATACCGCTTCACGGTCAGTAATATCAGTCCTGGAAAAACGGAAATTGTGCTTATTCATGACCGCTTCTAACGTTTCAAGGTTTCCGGCATACGTCAAGCAGTCAAGGCAGACTATCCTGTATTCCGGGTGCTTTTTCAGCATATAATGGACGAAGTTTCCGCCAATAAAGCCGGCTCCACCAGTAACAATTATAGTCATAACAAATCCTCCGATAGTGACATTATATATTTACCGTAATCAGTCATTTCAAGTTCTCTTCCCAAAGCATGCAGCTGCTCAGTGTTTATAAATCCGCGCCTCCAGGCGATTTCCTCTATGCAGGAAATATAAAAACCCTGCATATCCTGAACTGTCTGCACGAACTCCGCGGCTTTCAGCATCCCCTTGGGGGATCCTGTATCCAGCCATGCCATTCCTCGCCCCATAAGAGTAACATTTAACATGCCTTGCTCAAGATAATAATTGTTGATCGAAGTTATCTCAATCTCGCCCCTTGCAGACGGTTTCACATTTTTAGCGATGTCGACCACTTTATTGTCGTAGAAATAAAGCCCCGGAACAGCATAATTCGATTTAGGCCTTTGTGGTTTTTCCTCGATAGATATTACCTTGTTGTTATCGTCAAATTCAACGACTCCAAAATCCTTCGGATTTGCGACCGGATAGCCGAATATTGCGGCTCCACCATTTTCTATCTGCTTCTGGGCATTCCTGAGATACAGAGTGAACCCCTGACCATAGAACACATTATCGCCGAGAACCAGGCACACGTTATCATTACCGATAAAATCAGCACCTAGGATAAACGCATCTGCAAGTCCACGCGGAGTATTCTGTATCACATATGATATATTAAGTCCAAGTTTCTCACCATCGCCTAACAGCTTCTGATAATTTGGAGTGTCACTCGGAGTGGAAATAACGAGTATATCATTTATTCCTGCCAGCAAAAGCACAGAAAGCGGATAATATATCAGAGGCTTATCATATATCGGAAGCAACTGCTTGGAAACTGATAGTGTACTTGGATACAGACGTGATCCCTTTCCTCCTGCAAGAATTATTCCTTTCAATTTATCTCCTCCTTGTCAATTATGCCGCATATCTCCACTGCCCTCTCTATTGCCTGGTCCATATTATAGTATTTGAAATCCGCAAGGCGACCGCAAAGATAAAGATGTGGTATATTATCAAAAGCAGTCTTATATTGCTGATATAATGCAATGCTATTCTCAGTCAGGATAGGGTAATATGGTTCGGTTCTGCCTTTTTCATACGGCTGCGGATACTCTACAGCTATAACGGTTTTCCCTGAAGTTGTCTGAGGCGGCATTTTGGTATATTCTGTTATACGTGTGAAGCCTTCTGCCCTCGGATATGCTACTATCGGGGCATCCTGATAACTGTCGGTATCCTCATGTCTTATCTCAAAGCGTAGTGAACGATACGGCAGTGCACCAAACTTCTGGCGAAGCAACTCATCCACTTCTCCAGTATATATAACTGGAATATGTGCTTCTTCGCCATCTATCAGCAGTTTTTCATTGACAATGGAGATATGCTCGAGCGCATTGGTGTTAAGCATCACGGTTATGTTTTCGTGCGAAATGATGTTTTTAAAAAATTCTGTAAAACCATTTTCAGGCATTACCTGAAATTCATCATCAAAATACCCGTCCTTGTATGACAAACGTACGGGCACTCTCTTTAATACGCTGATATCAATTTCAGACGGTGAAATGCCCCACTGCTTCGCAGTATAAAGGCTGTAATCCTCTGCAAAAAGGAAGTCAGCATATTCCTTTATTATCGGATCAGACGAACCCAGAAGTTCCACGATAGTCACTGTTTCTGCACCCGGATAAGCAGATAAAAGATGCTTTTTTATTTCCACTGCCTTCTCCTGTGGATAATAGTCATCTATGGTCTGAAAATTAAATGGTGACGGCGTCTGCTTTCCATATATATCGACCTTACAATTCACACGGTAATTCTTCCATGAGCTATATTTGCACACAAGCTCAAACAGCTCTTTTTTCCTGGTGTGAAATGTATGAGGACCGTATTTCTGAACCAAAATGCCCTGATCATTTATATAATCATACATATTTCCAGCAATATGATTTCGGCGTTCAAGAATAACAACTTTTCTCCCGCTTTCGGCAAGGTGACGTGCAACCAGTCCACCCACCAGGCCACATCCGACAACAACGGCTCCAAAACCATTAAGTCCTGTCATCTAAGGCCACCATACTTTTCCATAAATTCCTTAAAGCTTTGTAAGTTTTTATCCTTATCGGCAATTATGACATTTTGAATACCACCAATGCGATCCAAACCCCATTCAACCGCGACGTCCGGGTCATTCCATATAATTCCATCATCATATTCACCATAGAATTTCTCAGAGCATTTATATGATACTATGCTCTCTTCAAGCACAAGATATCCATGAGCGCAGCCACCGGGTATAAGAAGTTCCGTCTTATTCTCCCCGGTGAGATCAAATCCCACCCACTTTTTGAATGTCGCGCTTTTCGGTCGAAGGTCGACAACTACATCAAAGACATGACCGTGAATACAACGCACAAGCTTTGTCTGCTGTTTCTCGCGCTGAAAATGCAATGCACGGATAACTCCCTTGTATGAAGTTGTATAGAATATTTCAGCCATATCATGCGTAATACCATTGGCTTCAAAAATCTCTTTTGAATAATCCTTTGTAAAACAGCCTCTGATATCATCAGCATTAAACGGTGTGACCATGATCAGACCATCTATCCCGGTCTGATGAAATTCAAATTTCTGTATCATTGTTCCTCCTGATCAGTCATTTTTCTGATTAAGCCAACTTATCGTAAGTTTTATGCCATCTGCGAAATCCACCTCAGGGACGTAACCCGTATCAGAAGAAATATCGTCAATCCTGAATTTCTCAATAGGAAGCGGAGTTCCGTTGAACGATATTTCGCCCAGGTATAGTGGTATCTTTGGATCGATGGCATCACGTATTGCCACGATATATTCCTTCAGAGGTCGTGCACTACCGCTTCCAATATAGTAGGAACAATTCGGCTTTCCTTTTTTTCCACACAGATACAGTCCCTTTATCGTATCGGTAATGTATACGAAATCGTAATTCTGCTCTCCGGCTGTAAAGGCTGCACGCTCTCCTGAGAGCATTTTCTTTGAGGCCATATTCACAAAGTTCATTGTCGTATTCCCAACACCATATGTATTAGAAATAATACACCAAACATGTTCAATTTGACAGGCATTTGCCTCAGCCTTGCTCATATACTGTGCAGCAATTTTTGCGGTTCCATAGCAACTTACGGCATTAGGGGTTGAGCCATTTTCACCAATGTATGCCATGCAGTCTATCTGGGCAAGTGTTCCGGCCCCCACAAATCGCTTTATCCCCATACTTGCGGCTGTCTTTACAGCATCACAAGTATACTTTGCATTATCAAGCTGGAGCTTATAATCTGCACGGGCAGGACCGGATGAACCGCACCATGCCATGTGATATATCGTGTCGATATCGTTATCAGTAACTGCATTTTTTAACGAAGCAAAATCCCTCATGTCAAATGCAGCAAATCTGATATTTTCCGGTATATTGCTGTTGCAACCAGGCATGTCAGCAGCAATTACCTCGCACCCTTCTTCAGCAAGTTTTCTTATCAAAAGCGAACCAAGAAATCCATTTGCTCCGGTGACAAGCACTTTTCTCATTTACTTTCCTCCAGATATTCAGCAATCTGCCTTTCCATAACGCGGTCAATACTCTGACCTGCCAGATACGCCTTGCTCCATTCCACTGTTTTTTGAACTGCGTCGTCAATATGCCACCGAGGCTTCCAATTCAGCGCAGACTTTATTCGAGAGCAGTCCAGCTTTAGGAAATTAGCTTCATGCGGCGCATTGTTCTCACTGATATTTTTCCATGAAGCGTCATCTCCCCATTTTTCACAGAACAGATTCACAAGGCTGCCGGTGTTTACACAGTCACAATCGTCGGGACCGACATTATAGTTACCAGCAAGTTCCGGATGCTGATACTGAATTGCCGCAAGAACCAAATATGTAACCACGGGCTCCAGGACATGCTGATACGGGCGTGTTGAGAACGGATTTCTTACAACGATCTGCTCATGTCTTTCCATCGCTCTCACGCAATCCGGAATGATTCTGTCCTTGGCAAAATCACCACCGCCAATAACATTTCCCGCACGGCAGGTAGATGCCACAATGCCTTTCTCTTTCAGAAACGACCTTGTATACGAAGCCGTAACCAGTTCTGAACAGGACTTGGAATTGCTATACGGATCATATCCGTCAAGCGCATCAGTCTCACGGTAACCCCATTCCCATTCATTGTTTTTATACACTTTATCAGTGGTCACATTAACAAAACTTCTGACGCTGCCACACTGCCTTACTGCCTCGCAGATATTTACTGTTCCCATGACATTGGTTTCATAGGTGTACACGGGATCAGCATAGCTTTCCCTCACAATAGGCTGGGCTGCCATGTGAATAACTATCTCCGGCTTAGCAGCCTGCACGGTCTCGCTGAGTTTTTTAAGATCGCGAATATCGCCGTTAACCGACGTTATCTGATCTCCTATCTCAGCTGCATCGAACAGCGAAGGTGTTGTAGGTGGCTCAAGAGCATAACCCGTGACTACTGCTCCATGCATTGCAAGTATTTTGCACATCCAGCTTCCCTTGAATCCGGTGTGACCTGTTATAAAGACTTTTTTGCCACGATAAAATTCAAGGTCTATCATCAGTCAGCCCACACTTTCCACGGGGCGTTTCCGCTCGCCCACATTTTTTCAAGCTGTTCTTTCTCACGAACAGTATCCATACACTGCCAGAATCCCTCATGCTTATAAGCCATAAGCTGACCCATCTTTGCGACCGTTTCCAGGGGTGCCTTTTCCAGCACTGTATCATCACCGCTTATATAGTTTACAAATTCAGGCTGGCAGACCATAAATCCAATATTTATCATGTTTCCATCGCCCTTGGTCTTCTCACGAAACTCTGTTATCTTTCCATCGCTTTCGATGTCGAGCACGCCGAAACGTTGTCCTGCATTATATGCAGTCATAGTCACCATTTTTCCATGAGACTGATGATATTTTACAAGTTCAGTGATATTCACATCAGATACACCATCTCCGTATGTAAGCATGAACGGTTCATTACCAATGTAATCCATGACTCGCTTTACTCTTCCACCTGTCATGGTATTCAATCCGGTATCCACAACCGTCACCTTCCATTTCTCGGTGGAAGTGCGGTGCACGATCATTTCATTCCTGCCGTTTGTAAAATCATATGTTATATCTGAGGTATGCAGAAAATAATCAGCAAAATACTCCTTTATAACATGCTGCTTGTACCCAGCGCAAATTATGAACTCATTGAATCCATAAGCGCTATACAGTTTCATAATGTGCAGAAGAATTGGCATTCCGCCCAAATCAACCATTGGTTTTGGCTTGAACTGACTTTCCTCAGATATCCGTGTACCAAATCCGCCGGCTAAAATCACAACCTTCATTTCATACCTCTTTTTTCTAAACTGAACTAGGTCATACATCAAATCAACATTAAGACTAAAAATGCGTTCTCACTTCTGTATATAATTAAAATTCACATCGCTGTCCTTAAGGAAAGGAGCACTTTTGTCTTTATCTGAAAGGATAACATTTTCGGTTCCCCAGTCTATACCTATTTCCGGGTCATTCCACGCAATGGATCGATCGTTCTCCGGAGAATAGAATTCGTCTACCTTATACTGTATTTCTGTTTCTTTTTCAAGAGAAATGCAAGCATGACCGAATCCCTTAGGGATATAGATCTGCTGCTTATTTTGTGAGTCAAGTCGTACACAAACCCACTTCTTGTATGTAGGCGAACCCTTGCGAAAATCAACGGCATAATCCAACACGGCCCCCCTTGTACAACGAAGCAGCTTTGCCTGTGCGCATGGGTCCTTCTGGAAATGTATACCACGAATCACACCTTTCTCCATTGACAAGATGTGGTTTTCCTGAACAAACGTATCTGTTATGCCTAGTTCCTCCAATGTCCTTTTCGAGTACGATTCATAGAAAAATCCCCTTTCATCGCTGAAAATCTTCGGCTCCAAAAGGAGTACTTCGGGAATATCCAGTCTGGTCAGTTTCATATTGATCACCTCATTATCGTATTACTTCACATGCCTATGGGTGTTTTCATAGCACTCCATGATCCTAAGGATTTTTCTGTTATCGCCAAATATGACGCTCGTATCATACTTCCTGGGTGGGAATGCGCCATACTCCGGGCGTATTGACAAACCATTATCCTTTATGAACTGTTCGACTATATCTCCCATACGTGTAGGGTGACCCGTGCAGCAGTCTATCACACCGTCTATTTCTTTCTGTGACACAATCGCCACGATCTGCCTGGCGAGTTCGTTTACCTCAATATAGTCATACTGTTCATTGCCATCGGTAAAAGGGAATGTTTTCTTTCCTTCTTTGTCCCACTGCAATATCTTGCTTAAAATAGAATGATTTCGTTCTTCATCGCCATAAACAGTAAATGGTCTGAACCATTGAAAGCATACGTCCTTGTTTTCAAAGTATATTTCCAGCGATCTCTTAAGCATCATCTTAGACAGAGAATAAAAACTGCCCGGCTGAACAAACGAATCTACATTCGTCATGCCAACCGCATTTCCATACTCCCTGAAAGAGCCTGCAACAGCTACCTGAGAAGTTCCATGATCAATCAAATTCCTGATGAAAGAGAAATGATCATAGTAATCCTCAAGGTGGCTCATTGAATTATGAACAAAGCCGTCACGCCATGCAAGGTGAAGGCAGACATCCGGTTTGCCTGTTTCCTCAAAAAGATTTTCCCTTCTGCTGTCCTTTTTCAGGTCAAAATTTATATACCTGACGTTTTCGGATGACGCATATTTGCCAGCATCAAGCACGGCAGCGGTAATGAAAAAAGCAGAATCTTTCTTTAATAAATCGATCACATGTGTACCGATATACCCATCTGCTCCGGTCACTAAAATATTTTTCATGCAGAACCTCTCTGATGTTATTGTTCAAAGCTGTCAAAAACGATATGATCATTTTCTGATCTTATTTCTTATCTTCTGAAGTCCGTGATATATCCTCTTCAGGAATGGGCCAAAGGGACCATCGCCAACTGCACGTATTTTCATCATGAACCTGTACGTATTGGAATGTTTAAGAGTATTATATTCACGACACAAAGCCGCATATTTCCTTTCAGTATCAGGATTCCCGGCTTTGTGACACTTAAGGAGATCCTCTAACGTGCTGCGCTTTACAGTGATGTAGTTATCTTCACCAGCATGGGTGCTAAAATCATGCTCACAGATATTCTTTCCGTAATTAATATCAACTGCGCCAATATTGCTGCCAAGTACAGAAACCGGCGTTCCAAAAGGCAGATTAACAACATCAATGCTTATGTTATACTTTGCGGTGAGAATAACTTTTATTCGCTCAGCAAGCGGGGTAAATTCCTTATTCTTATCCCACTGATATGAATAGGTCTTTAGGATATCTCCAATTGCATCATTTTCACTCGGCGCCCCAAAAATATAATTTGAATATGTCCTGCTATCAAGGCGGAAGAAAATTGCATTCTGATTTTTGTAATACGAAAAGAAGTTAAGAATTCTGACGCAGTCATGGATATATATTCCGCCGTTTTCGTATATGTTTTTTAAAGCAAAATACTCGGCAACGAACTCTGTCATTCCATTGTTGTATGCGTCTCTAATATACTCATTCTCTTCTACATCACATATTCTGTCTGATAAAACGGTGATATCACAGCCATCGTAAAACACCTTTTCGCTCAGTTCGTTCAGACGTTCTTCCGTCGGTGTTCTTTCAAAGCCATTGATATAGATGTGGTTAGGTATTGCGTTATCAGTTACTTTGCATATTTTGCATATACCAGTATATAATGTTGTATTTCTGGTAATAAGCTCATTATGCGGGATCCAAGCCATCTGTTCCTTGAGCCATTTTACAAAGACATCAAAGAATACCCATCTGTATTTAATGTTGTCAAATGTGCGCTGTGCAACAAAATACTGAACTGCTTTAAGGTACTCCGGGTTACAATGTTCCAACGCATATTTTTCAGAGATGACAGACCCTTCGGCAACCTCGCGTCTCATTGAACCAGAAGCAGAATTAGCCCTTCGATGATAATAATATATCGGATAGTCCACATATCGTATACTTTCAGCATAAGACTGAAGGACAGGCATATATGCTACATCATCAAAGAAAACATCTTCCGGTATCGGGCCGACCTTTTCTATCAGATCTCTTTTAATAAGCCTTACCCAGATGTCTATGCCACCCATGATTGCAGTCTCGTTGCTGACATTCTGTGTGCGTTTCTTGGCAGGAGGAAGCATGGCATATGGAGTATTGTCGTCTCTCGTCAACACGAATGCAGCCCATCCGCATACCATATCACTGCTATTTGCCACAGCTTCTTCGTAAAGCCTGCCTATGCCGCAGGGGTGCAGTATATCGTCCTGGTCGCACCAATAAACATAATCAGCGCGAGAGTGACTGTATGCCAAATTTCTCATCTGTCCAATTGAACCGTGATGTTCTCCAGATGGATATACGAACAACTTTTCAGGAAATTGTTTTCTGTATTCTTCCAGTATCTCAAGAGTATCATCAGTAGACATATCATCAACGCAAACTATCTCATAATTATCAAACTGAAGATTAAGCGCTGACTCAAGAAAACGACGAATATATTTTCCACCATTGTAAAATATGGCAAGTATTGAAACTAACGGTTTTTCTGACATCAGAGTTTTCCCTCCAGATAATCGATTATTATATCAAGTTCATCAATGTTTTTAGGGCAGAATGCCAATTTATCATTTGCATTCATATATGTTAATGTTTTATTGAAGAATTTCTGATACGTTGGATTTTTAACATGGCTTCTCCTTGACAATATCATTGCCTTCCAAAGGAAAATAACGTTGACGTTTTTGTTGAAAATCACACTCGGATTGATAATAGTGTTTGAAGAAACCGAGATAAGTATTTTATTCTCTATCTCTGCCGAAAGTACAAACACTTCCCACGGAATAGTTTTCTCAGCAAAGATACTATAGCCGTGCATTCTGTAAAATACCTCCTCATTTTTTCCTCTAGGGTGTACTTTTACAGTGATATTATCTACTCCGACTTTATCAGCTATCCTGTCCAGTATTTCCATATCATCTGACGGAAGCCGATCAGTGGCAAAGCATTCGTTAAAGAAAATATACTTTTCTTTGGGAAGTTTACATTCGCCAAATATCTTATGCATAGCGTCAATCAGTGTCGTGTTTCTTTCATCTATTTTAGGAATTACAGAAACAGGTATCATGTCGCCACCGCAATAAAGGATCGGTTCATAGAACATTAACTCAAGTATATTATTCTCCAACCTGTCTTTTTCCGGATACACAGTATGATCAAACATATCGCAGGCGATTGTTTTATGAATATTTGTGATATATGTATCAGCTCCCTCTTCATAAATATGAACACAAGGTGCCTTGCCCATCTTTACAATCTGATAATATGTCAGTTTCTGAATAGGTGATGATGAAACAGCCATAAAATAATCGCTGTATTTTTCCGTCAGCGGAAATGCCAGTTCATATTTTGACGGATTGCTGAGCACAGCTTTATTAGGTGCGTTCCCCTTAAATTTATAGAAATCCTCTGAAACGCAGTAATCGCTGTGATATATGTTTGCGAATATGCCAAGAGCCTTTACACGATCAATATATTGGCTGAAATCAGTACTTGAAGTAAATGCAATATCCGCTTCAACATTAGGATACATGCATATTTTTATATTCATGCTGTTGATAAGCTGGATAGTAGTTTCACAGACAAACAAGAGCCTTGTAGGCTTATCTCCATTCTTACGTTCTATCCTGTTATTTACAATTTGATTATAGAACGGGGACATTATTGCCACATTCCACCAGTTGGAAAAGAACGGGCACACCACTTTATCCCATGGCTTGTATGATGTGGCATAATGCAACATCCTAGGCTCTTTCCGAGCTTCAAGGTATTTTTCGTACAATTTTGTATAGTATTTTTTTCTCCCATTTTCGACGAATCCTTTAGTGTCGATAAGAAAGTTCCAAGACAAATCCAGGTCATAAATTCTTCCACGGAAAAAGTGGTTGAATGTATCCTGCTCATAAAGTTGACAGTGATTGACTTTTAAGAAATCCACCATCTCCTGTATGGTAAAATCTCTCCTTATCTCAGCAAGGTTAAATACCATCATACCTGCATTATGATACTGTTCAGGCTCTGACAATTCCAAGAATCCATCTATGGCATTCTTGAGGTATGAATGATTGAATCCGCTGTGATACATATATACCGCAATGATATCAGCTACTGCTCCCATATAGTAGCCATCGAGATCTGTATTATACAGATCTGCGATATCAGCACAAAACAGCATATCGGCTTCAATGCTGACAATTTTGGTGTAGTTACCGAATACCTCTGGATAAAAGAGTCTGCATATTGTTATTCCGCCAAACCTGTTATCGCTTCCAGCAATCTTCTGCACATCATATATCTTATAGTACTCCATCAGATTGATGACTCGTATTGTTATATTATTTTTTTCATCTGCAAGCGAACAAATACGTTCAGCAGTCTGTTCCGTCATGTCAAGCGTAACAATAACAATATCGTAATTGTACTTACGGGACGCATTATTGATTATTGACTGCAACGTAACAGACGTGAATGGTGCATAATACTCACTTGACTGACAAGTCACTGCGACTAGATTATCCTTATAAGCAGGCTTGATTGGGAGCTTAGTCATGTTATGATCTCCTTGTTTCATTTTTATAATCGTCCGGCAGCCGCTTATACATGAAACCTTTTGATTTTATATTAACCACCGAACCACAATAATATAAGCCAGCAAGAACTGCGCATAAATTCATAAACGATTTATTTTTTGAAATAGAGCTGGCTTTTAATCATACATATACATTATATAATATCTTTATATATTTGTCAATAGTCCATTTACCCATGTTGTAGTGCTACAATAGGCGTTGAATACAGAAATAAAAAAGTATCCAAATGAAATATATACAAATTCATTCCACAATATAGCTACAACTCAAAGATAAAAAATGAGCCCGGTACTCTACCGGACCCATTTTTTCAAAATATATCTTTAGCACAGAAATTGATCTCCTCAAGCGACGAAAAAATATATCAACACAAAGGAGATACAACCAATTAATGGAAGCATCTAAAAACCCATTTTCACTCAAACAAGGTTTTTAAGGCTGACCTAATAAATGTCTGGAAGTTCTGACCGAATTTTATTCTCTATATAGGCAATATCTACATTGTTATCTGAAGCATAAAGCTCAACGCCCTTGATAATTGTTTTCAGCAATGCAATATAATGCTCAACTTCTTCTGACCCCCTTGAATAGTAGTATTTGATCAGGTTGATAGTTGGAATGATCAATCCGTCAAACATATTTTCACTCACATTGCTGCGCTTTTCAGAACTGCACGAATCTGTCTCACAGGCATAATATGTCCAAAGGATCTCGCTGACTCCTTCGCGTGACGTCTCAACGATTTTTGACTTAACGCTGTCGCTGACCAGATTTAAAAGACTTTCATCGCAAAACAGCCTAGGTCCTTTATCCGTACCCTCAAGGCGATATGCATTAATATATGTCTGCCCTACAACATTTGTAGAACTGGTTGTCATCTGCCCATTATAAATATGGGACTGCACCATAAAAGAAACATTGTTTCCGGCGCATATACCGCCTCTGAATAAAATGGGAAAAGCATTGTAACAAATTGAATTGCCATAAATATCTATACATTTAATATGTTTTGTATTCTTAACATGGTAAACGTCTGAAAAGCGCGATCTGAATGGTTCTAATGATCTTATTGCAAACGCTGCGACAAGCTTTGATAATTGCTTAATAAAATCACCAGCATCTTCTTCGCTTGCGCCTAAGACCAAAGAATCGCTCACACTAATCATATGTTGAAATGTATTAATGCTCGTGCTTTTTACAAATTCAGTCATACGATCAGGGCATAAATCAACTGGATTAGTCAGATTATCGATGTATTTAGTTTTAATTATATGATTAAATTCAAACAGAACATCATCAGCAGTCTCTATATCATGTCTAACTAACTGTGAAAACCCAAGTAGATCCAAAAATGCAACGATCATATTTGGTTTCTCCTTTAACTGTAAATTTTATGCGTTTGATACAGTTCTGTAAATAACAAGTATCTGCACTGTGATTATCATATCACAATTGCCGCAAGATGTCAATATGAAAATGATTTTTACATTTTTAGTATATCACAGAGAAATATACATAAGGTAACCTCTAAAAACCTCCTTCACGGCAGATTTCTATGACTTATATCATCTGCGTCGTTACCAAACCTTGAAATACATCAAGTATTACTGCGGTTTGGTGCCTAGCATCTGATATAAGTCATATACAAAATCTGCTCGTGTCCCGGTTTTTAGAGGTTACCATAAATATACCTCTGTGGTTCACAAACTAATCCAAAGACATTGTCAAGCATTATTTATTCATCTCATACTTCCCGAACAGCTCAGCCGATATATCAACAACGCTGTCAAAAGGGATCCTAGTACCGTCTGCAAACACGATAACTCTCTCCACAGGCTCTATAACGCGTATTTTTCCGGAAACGGCCCTTACAGAGCCCCCGGATTTAAGCTTATCGGGAACAAAGCAGCGTATAGTGACCTCCGGACGGTCGCGGAGATTGTCGATGAGAATGTTTATCTTATCGCTCAATACCGCCTCCTCGTCTTCGTCAAGCGTATGCCGGGCGTCAGTCAGCCGTCCCGATTCAGCTATAATATCGTCGTACCCCGTGAGCGCGGAAAAAGGCGAGAACTGGGCGGCACGGTTTCCGCGTGACATAGGGGCATGCCGTTTTGAAATATGGCGCGGGAGATTTATTATGTTGTCGTATCTCATGATGTGCTTCCTTTCTCTATGCCTTGTGGCCTCCGATCTGCCTGTTGCGTTCAACGGTGGTGGCGCCCTGTTCCAGGTTCATGCCCTTAATGACGGAATTTTTGCCGTACCTGCGTTTTATCTCCAGCAGGGCCTGCTGTACATTGTGTTCCTTTTCAAGAGCCTTTTCCTCACGCTCGCGCCTGGCGTTCTCTTCGTCGTAATCAGTGAACATATCCAGCTGTTCGCCTGTCTGCAATCGTTCATATTCAGCCTGCTGCCTTGGAATCACCCCGGCTGCCACGATGTTTACCCTGCGGACGAAAAGCCGGCTGTCCACTATCCTGTCGTATAATTCTGCCACCGCCTGCATAATAAGACGGGTGGAAGAAGTCCTGCGGTCAAGATTTATCGAGCCGTGAGCGGCTTTAGGAACTGGTCTTCCATAGTGGTCCATAACTAATTCAACATGGTAGTTCCGAGGTATACCGGTATTATCATAGCCTACGCTGAGCACTATCTGCCCTGTCACCAGGGATTTACCAACAAGGTCCAGCGACAGAAGTTCCGACATCTCGCGAACTATGAGCCTGCCCATTTCTGCCGTGTACGGCTTTGTCAGCACCTGTCCCATGCTGACGCTGCTTGACGACGGACGGTACGCCTTGATGTCTGATATAAGGGTCGGCTCATAGCCCCACGCGTGGTCAATAATAAGCTCCGCATTTACGCCGAACGCCTTGTACAGTATCTCTTCGTTATTTATGGACATTTCCGCAACATCGCCGAGCGTTTTCATACCCATTGCTTCAAGGCGTGCCGCGATGCCATGCCCTATTCGCCAGAAATCAGTCAGGGGCGTGTGCGTCCACATGGTCTGCCGGAAGCTCATTTCGTCAAGCTGCGCAATACGGACGCCGTCCTTGTCCGCGGGCATCTTTTTTGCCACTATATCCATTGCCACTTTACAAAGAAACATATTGGTGCCTATCCCTGCAGTCGCCGTGATGCCAGTTTCGGTCAGCACTTCCCTTATAAGCTTAATTGCAAGCTCATGCGCGGTCATGCGATATGTTTTAAGGTAACACGTCGCGTCAATGAATACCTCGTCTATTGAATATACATGTATATCTTCCGGGGCGATGTGCCTGAGATATATCTGATAGATCCTGCTGCTTACCTCCATATATTTTGCCATCTGCGGTGGCGCAACGATGTAGTCCACCTCATACGAAGGGCGCTCCGCAAGTTCTGTTGAAATAAAGGACCTCCCCGTGAACCTCCTGTTCGGCAAGGCGCGTCTGCGCTGATCGTTGACTCCCTTTATGCGCTGCACCACCTCAAACAGCCTGGCTCTGCCGGGAATTCCATAAGCCTTAAGTGAAGGAGATACTGCAAGGCAGATGGTCTTGTCAGTTCTGGATCTGTCAGCAACGACAAGGTTGGTCGTGAGCGGATCAAGACCACGCTCCGTGCATTCCACCGAGGCATAGAAAGATTTCAGGTCAATGGCAATATGTGTCCGATTTTCTTCCATAAATGCAGTTCTCCTTTCCGCTATTACCATTTTGCGTTTTTTGATATCGCATGAACATATTATATCACGATTTTCAGAAATTATCAAGAGTTTTTCAAAAATTTCGTTCATGTTTTTATTAGATAAGAAAATGTTCGCAATAACAGTCGCGAAAATTTCAGCGCATGATGCATTCATATTTGTGCATTTAAGAGAACGAGAATTGTTCTTATCAAGCGAAATCATAACACTTTTTTCCAGTGAGTAAAACCATTTTTGAACGAGTGAGGTCTGACTGAATTATACCAAAGCAGAACATAATCGTCTATATAGTAATACTGATAAATGAGCTCACTCTTCAATGTGTTGAATAATGCTCTATCGGAGCGTTATCGTATTGACAGCCAGAACATCAATCTGACTTGACAAGAACAAATAGGTTAAAAGAGTTGTCAAAAAGCATATTCTTTTTTTGTGAACAATCCATATTGACATTAAAGGGCTGTTTGTGTATAATAAAATAAGGGCTGTTTGTGTATAATAAAATAAGGTAAAGCGTAAACCAAAATCAAATAACAAAAGGAGAATCACTATGAAATCACTCACCATTGGGGCAGCTTGTATTCTTATGTTGAACTGTCCAGTATTTTCTGCCAGCGCTGAACAAGAAAATTTTTTGAATAATTGCAACGAAATTGAAGTATCAGAAGAAGTGCTCCTTCAACAAAACGCACTCAATGCCTACAATACCTTATATAGCACTTTTGAAATCGACGAAAATTATAACTATATTCTGCCTGATGATTATGCAGGAGAGTATATCAATGATTATAACAATCTGGTTCTACAACTGACTACAACTGATTACAGCTATTATGAAGAAATACTCTCAAATTACGATTGTGTTGAATTTAATACAGTAGAATATTCCTATAATGAATTATACCAGCTTGCAGACAAAACAAGATGCTCTATATTAGAGGATATGAACGACATAGTATATATATGTCTTCCAAAGTTGACGTAAAAGATAATATTGCTAAAGTTGAAATTGGAGTTTTGCCTTCAGTAAAGAAAACTATATATATAAATCTAATAGAAACAGTACATTACCTATTGACGTTGAATATGTTTACGTTGACCCAGCAGAAAGTAAACACTACTTTTTATCCGGCGCCAACTTTGACAATACACTATCAAATTCTTCATATGATTTGATAGGCGGCGATATGGTTAAAAGCTATTTAAGTACAGCAACGCTAGGATATTGTGGTTCGCACAATGGGAAAAAAGCCATTATTACCGCTGGTCATGCTTTCTCACTCAATACCACAGTTGGCAATAATTCAGGAAATTTTGGTGTTGTTAATTATAGCAGATACGAAGACGACAATTATGGCGACTTTTGCATAATAGATTTATTCGATTATAGCAAATGCGAATTAACAAATAAAGTAAAATACAAAATTAACACTGTAAATATCACAGCTACTGCTTATTCTGTACCAGCTGGAACAATATGTCACAAATACGGCGAACAGTCAACATATTCAACAATATCAACCCTCGGGACAGAGGATGTTACTTATAAAAAAGACGGAAAACCAATAACAATAAAAGGACTTGTCAGTGCTCATTTAGAAAGTGGGCATTCGCAAGACGGTGACAGTGGTGGACCGATTTATGTATATGAAAATGGAAAATGGACATTTTGTGGCATACATTCCGGATATGAGGCACGATCAAAAACAGTCTATTTCACACCATATCTTTATATCTACGGAATATTTACCGCCAAAACGTCTTAATGAAAGGTCTGATTGATATGAAAAAATACACTCTACTTTCATGTATGGTTGCTGCAGTTATCGGCATATCCCTTGCATCAGGGTGCGCTTCAGATATATCATCAACGAATAGTAGGCCGGCAGCATCAGAAGATGAAGAAACGGAATACTGCACTGACCTCACTCTGACTCTGACCTATCCGGATAAAACCGAATACACCAGCAATGACAATGGCGTAACATGGTCAACAAACGGGAAAACAGTCTGCTACAATGAGTTGCCAGCCTATCTCACTGTTATTCATCAGGACGTTATAAGTATCTCTGGTGGAATTCCAATCACCATGACCATACACAATAACAGCAACGATATCGACCATCTCAATGGAGGTTCCTATGTCGATGTATTACGTTTTGATGATGGTAATTGGACTATCCCGGAATATGCTGACAAATCAAAAAACTATGCATTTACTTCCCAGATCGATTTAATACATCTGGCAAAAGATTATTATATAGATTTATCGATCTATGAACCCGTAAGCGGAAGATATAAATTAACAAAAGAATTTAGCATTGAAAGTGACTCAACGTCGCCCGGCGTCCCTTACGGCAAATACACCATGAGCGCAGAGTTCAATGCAGATCCATAATAAAAACGGCGCTGTGTTAAAGCCTAACCCTGTAATATCATCAGGCGGCAAGCCGTTTTCTCTCTACCACGGCGTAATAAACCGCGCCAGCCACATCAGCCAGTAACCACCCTATCGGAATAGCTATCCATATGCCGAAAACGCCTATTTCCGGTATGGGTGAAAGCACATTTGCAAGCAGAACCCTCGTCCCCAGCGAGATAACAGTCAGGACAACGGACATCATCGGCTTGTTGACGGCGCGGTAATACCCGTACAGCATAAACAATATGCCGATGCCGATGTAGCACGCGCCCTCCGTCCTCAGGTACTGCACGCCAACCGCTATCGTTTCCGCGCTGGAAGCGTCAACGAACAGGCTCATGAGTGGTTCTGCGAAAGCGCACACCAGCACGCTTATAACCGCGCAGAACAACGCATTGCTGGCAAGGGTCCGGCGTATTCCCGACCTGATACGGTCGCGGCGTTCAGCGCCGTAATTCTGCGCTACGAATACCGAAAACGCGTTACCCAGATCCTGCACGGGCATGTAGGCTATGGTGTCTATTTTCACCGCGACTGCAAACGCCGCCATCACCACCGGACCGAAGCTGTTCACCACCGCCTGCACCATAAGTATCCCGAGGTTCATGACGGACTGCTGCAGGCATGTCAGCCCGGAAAGTGACAGAATGCTGCGGAAATTCCTGCCGTTCCACTTCATGTCGCTGCGGCGCGGGCGGTATTCCGGGCAGTTAGCGAGGAAGAAGATCAGTATGCCAATTCCGGAAGCATACTGCGCGATAACAGTCGCTGCGGCAGCCCCCGCTATTCCACAGCCAAGCGGAATGACGAACAGCAGGTCAAGCCCGACATTCAGCACCACAGACACGCCGAGGAAAATCAGCGGCGCCATGGAATTCCCCATGCTCCTCAGCAGGTTGGAAACATAGTTGTACAGCGCCGTCGCGAAAAATCCCACAAAGACCCACGCAAGATACATGTGCATATCCCCGATTATTTCATCAGGCACAAGCAGCGCGGAAATTATCGGGTCAAGCAGCGCATAGAAAAGCCCTGTTATCACCAGCGTCACCGCAAAGATCAGCACCGCAGACATAAATATACCGCTGCGTATCACGTCGTTCTGCTTTCTGCCGAAAGCCATGGAAATAAACGACCCGGTGCCCAGTGAAAGCCCTATCACAACCGAAGTCAGAAAAGTCAGCAGCGTGTAGGACGAACCCACGGCTGCCAACGCATTATCGCCAATGTATTTCCCCACGACCCATGTATCAGCGAGATTATAGAACTGCTGCAGGACGTTTCCAAGCATCAGCGGCAGCGCGAATGACCATAGCCCCCGGGTGATACTGCCGGAGGTAAGGTCGTGTTTTTTTATAAGCAAGTTGCTCTCTCTTTCCTATCATATATACATACAATTATATTCCTTTTCTGTGGGATTGTCAACTCACGACTGCGCACATGTATGGCAGGCTCCTGTCGTACCGCATGAACAGCGCCTTTCCATCTATATCTAACGGTGACAGCATAGACTGGAAAGACCCCACCCCAGAAGAGATAACCAGGAAAGTCACCGAAAACGTGAAATCCGGCTCGATAGTGCTGTTTCACAACGACCTCGCGAATACCACGCAGGCGCTTCCATCGATACTGGAGCAGCTTTCCGCGCAGGGGTATGAGTTCGTGCCCGTGAGCGAACTGATCTACACCGAGAACTACACCATCGACCCCAACGGAATGCAGATACCCGACGTGCAGAGCGATAACATCACCCCGGATAACGTCGAGGAAGTCGTCGCGCAGTATTCCGACGTGCTGAAGGAAGCCGGCTATACCGACGAACAGATAGCAGCTGCCGTCATGGCGGTGAAGAACGGCGCCGAAGTCCCCGCGGAAGTATACGACGCTCTCGCGGAAGCCACTGCCGTATCTGCCGGCAAGCCTGACGTATCTCAGACGGAAGCACCGCTGAAGTGACCCAATAAGCCAACATCGCCCTCTGCAAAATACAGAGGGCGATGTTGTGTATAGGATATTGTGGGTAGAAAGCGTTGTTATTCCTTGACAGAACCGGTAACAAGATTGCTGTATATCGATTTCTGCAGGACAAGGAAGATTATCAGCGACGGAATGATACAGATGATGATTCCGGCAAAGATTATCTCCCACTTTGCGCCGTAAGGACCGATGAAGCGGTACAGCGCCGTGGAAACCACCGCGAGATCATCGCTCGGCATGTAGAGGTTAGCGGTGTAGAAGTCGTTGTAGATGGAAACGAACTTGATGACCAGCACCGTTGCGATAGCCGGACGCAGCATCGGCAGGATTATGCTGAAATAAACCCTGGGGTAGCTTGCGCCGTCAAGTATAGCACTCTCGTCGAGGGATCTTGAGATGTTGTTCAGGAACTGAATGAAAATGTAGATGGAAATGATATCAGTACCGATGTAAAGCACACAGGGGGCAGCGAGGGAGTTGTAAAGTCCAAGCTTGCTGACTATCTGGAACACAGTTACCTGCATGGAAATATTCGGCAGCAGAGCCGCAACCAGGAACACCGCTTTGACCGCTCTCGTGAACAGCATGTTGAACCGCTGGAGAACAAATGCCGTCATCGTGCCGGTGATAATAGTACCGAAGCATGAAACAGCCAGTATCAACAGCGTATTTAAAAGTCCCTGCATGACCTTGCCGTTCACGAACGCGATCTTGAAGTTCTCAAACTGCGGCACTGCCGGCAGCTCGAATACCCCTGTGGAAATGTACTCGTTATGCGTCTTGAACGCACCGATGAGCACAACAACCAGCGGGATTATTACCATAAGGCAGCAAATCACCAGGAAGATGTACTTCAGCGCCTGCTGCATTACGCGGCCGCTGCGGTACATTTTTTCCTGCGCGCCGGTATTTTTCTTTTCTTTGCTGCTCATGCGCTACTTTTCCTCCTTGAAGAATGCCTTCTGTATCGCCGTGACGATCAGTATTATCGCCAGCAGCACGATAGCCATTGCCGACGCCAGACCAACCTTCTGATACTTGAACGCCGTTTCGATAGTCTTGATAACGAACGTGCTGGTGCCGTTCTTGCCCTCTGTGATGATATACGGTATCTCGAACACGGATACGGCACCCTTTATGGCGAGTATCAGCTGCAATCCGACGATAGGACGGATATTCGGGAACACGATGTACCAGAAACGCTGCCATGCGTTCGCACCGTCAAGGTCGGCAGCCTCGTAGATATCAGGGGAAATCGACTGGATAGCGCCGATGTACATTATAATATCAAAGCCTATGTAACGCCAGATAGAAGCAAATACCAGGCAGACATTTACGATATTGGGGTCGCTGAGCCATCTTACAGGGTCCGCACCGAAAAGCATAAGAATGCTGTTGAGGGTACCCTCTGTGTTGGTTATTCCGTCGCCCTTCTGGAAGAAACGACGGAATATCAGCGAAACCGCAACGCCGTTCATCATATAGGGGAAGAACAGAACGCCTTTGAATACGTTCGCCAATTTCAGCTTGGAGCACAGCACCGACGCAATGAGCAGTGCGAATGCCTGCTGTACAAACGAACCTATCAGGTAGTAGATGGAGTTTGCAAAAGTCTGGAGATAAGCGGTGTCGGTGAATATCCTGACATAGTTATCCAGTCCCACCCATTCCCAGCTGACGCCGAGCTGATCGCGCTTCTGGAAGCTGTAAATGCCCATATTCACCGCAGGAATAACGGTGAACAGCACCAGCAGCACTACAGGTATCAGCAGAAACAGCAGAGTTGTGGTGTACTTCTGCCCGGTGTAGCCTTTCAGCCACTGCATAAGGCTGCGTTTTTTCTTCGCAGCAGTATTGTCTGCCATAAATGATCCTTTCTGGTACCGTCCCCGGAATATTTTCAGAAAAATATCAGCCATCTTCAAGGGGCGCTGTGCACGCCCCTTTCAGAAAGCCGGGGAGAAATCTATTCACTTAAAGGAGATGGTGTGATCAGCCTGCGTTAGCTTCGAGATAAGCTGCGAGTTCTGCATTGGCGTCGCGTGTTGCGTTCCACTTTGCGTTGGTGTCAGATACGATCTGCTTGAATGCGTCCTCGCCCTGGCCTGCAAATGCAGCCTCAGCCATCTTGATCTTGAAGTTGTCAGCGTCGCCCTGCCATGTGCCGACCTCGGACTCGTTGTTGATAGCGTCCCAAACGCCGGTCAGAGCCTCAGGAGCAGCCTCGGTGATGAACAGCTCGCAGTTAGCGAAGTCAGTCAGATAATCAGGCAGCGGAGAGCCCTTCAGTGCGCAGATGGAGCCTTCCTTCTGTGCGAAGCCGCTTTCCTCAACGAACCATGTGATGTACTTCTTACCGAGTGCCTTTATGTCGTCAGAGCGGTTCTTGTTAACGCCCATGCAGTAGTCAGGAGCGGACTCAGCGTACTGCTTGCCGTTTGTGCTGAACGGAGCGGGCATGTAACCGATATCGTCGGGGTTTTCGCCAGCTTCCTTGAACTGGGAAACTGCCCAGGAGCCCATTACCATTGTTGCGATCTTACCGCTGTTGATAGCCGGCTTGCAGCCTTCCCAGTCGGTGGTCATGGGGTCTTCCTCATGGAGAGTAGGATCAGAGAACACGTCGAACATCATCTTGTAAACCTCGTAGTATGCGTCGCCCTCTACGAACAGGTCGCGCTTGGAGGTCAGGATGTCGTTCTCATATGTGCTGCTGCCGGAAGCGGAGTTTACAAGGGAAGCCCACTGTACGAGGGTCCAGCTTGCGTCAGCATAGTTGGTGTAGTAAGGAATAGCGTCTGTGTTGTCGCGGATAAGCTTCAGATCCTCAACGAATTCCTGGGGTGTGGTGGGGAGCTTCTCAATGCCCGCTTCCTTCCAGATACGCTTATTGTAGCAGATACCGCCTGCTATGGTACCGAGGTGTGCGATACCGTAAACCTGACCGTCATACATCTTCTTGTCAGCCCAGTAGTACTTTTCGCTCATCTCTGCGAGGGAACCGAGCGGCTCGAAGAAGTTGCCGAGATCCTTTACCTTAACGGTATCGGGGATCATCAGAACATCGCCGTAATCGGTGGTATTCATCATTGTGGAAACGTCGTTTGCATAGTCTGTGAAGCCCTGGTACTCGACCTTGCAGTTGTTAGCGTCTTCAAACGCCTTTGTCATCTCTGCGAGGGAGCCGTCCTCGATGCGGTCTGTACGGTGTGTGAGCACCTTGAGGGTCAGACCGGCAGTCGTGGTGCTGTCGGTGTTGGAACCTGCGTCGCTGCTTGTGTTGGAACCTGCGTCGCTGCTTGTGTTGGACTGGTCAGCGCCAGAAGAAGCTGTGCTGGAACCACCGTTGGAGTTGGAGCACGCAGCCAGGCTGAGTGCCGTGCTTGCGGCAAGAATGCTTGCCATGATCTTTCTGAATTTCATTAGTGTTACCTCCACACTTTCCCATAAGGTAATTTAGGTGATTAGTTCTTTTAGTTTAGATTTGGTTATCAAAACTTCCACATCACCTGTTTGCAAGCTTATTTTAGCACATATTTTACCTAAAGTCAACACACAAAAAACAAATTTATATAACTCATATATTAAAAAACAAAAAGTATTGTGTATTTTGCACTATTCGGATTACTTTTTCCGTTTTTACTTTCTTTAGTAATTTAAGTAAGCCTTTAGCTTTAAGGTAATAAGTCTGACAGGAATATGATTTTAAGGTGACAGGAATGCGAACACGCCGCATGTGGAACTTCCACACACGGCGTGATTTTTATTCAGCTTTCCAGATTGCGGCGTCTTCAAGCACTGTTCCGTCCGGAAATTCCGCACGGACGGTAACGGTGTTGTCGCTGCCCGGCTCCAGTTGGATATTTTCCCACACGAACACCGTGGGCAGACGCTCGTCAATATTACTGCCAGCGCCCGCGGACTCCCCGTTGACGAAAAGCTCCGCGCGCTGCGCATTAATATAGGCTTTCACCAGCGGCACCAGCGCCGGACGGCTGCGGAAACGCTTTTCGGTAATGCGGCAGGTCTTTTCGTCGCTCCACACCGAACGATAGAACCAGAATGCATCCTTAGGAATGCGCTCGCGGGTGCACAGCCCCTTGTCGTTTATCCCGGCAGTGTCGCCCTCTTTCCTCCCCGCAGACGGGAAGTCGAACATGCACCACACGAAAGTCCCCCAGAGATAGCCCCGGGTAGAAAGCTGCGCCCATATCCTCTCATGCATGTACGACTGGTAATTCTCGTAATGCCGCTCACCGTTGGGGTCGATATCAGTGAGCCAGTCTATGTTGTCCTTGTGCTGGGTTATCGCGCCGCCCCCACCGTATTCCGAAACGCACAGCGGGCGCTGCTGCTCCTCGTGCGCCGCGTCGAGCCACTCTCCGAACCTCTCAACGTCGCCGGCTTCCTTGTACCAGCCGAAATAGCGGTTGTAGCCCACCGCGTCCGCAGGCAGTTCACGGAACTTCCCCCAGAACTGCGCGTCGGCATACACTGCGGCTCTGCCGCTCAGCGACGCCATGTGGCTCATCTCGCTGTAGAGGTCGAAAATGCTGTCGGACATCTGATAGATCTCGTTGGACATTCCGTAAAAGAACACCGACGGATGACTGCAAGTCTGAGAGATAAGTTCCCCGAACTGCGACAGCGCGCTTTTGCGGAACTCCGGTGAAACCACCGGCTCCGCAGGCTCCCCCGGGCACAGCTTGCCGATAATGTCTATCTCGGTCCACACGCAAAGCCCCAGCCGGTCGCACAGCGCGTATTCTTCCTCGCAGTGCTGATAGTGCGCCATTCTCACGGCGTTGCAGCCCATGTCGCGCATCATGGCGTAGTCGCGCTCCCGCTGCTTCTGCGACATCGCCCAGCCTGTACGCGGGCCGTCCTGGTGGTAATTCACGCCGTGCAGCTGCAGGGGCTTTCCGTTGAGGATAAACCCCCTTTCCCGATCCAGCGCGAAAGTTCTGACGCCAAACTGCTTCGACATACTGTCAACCACCTCGCCATTTACGATAAGACTGGCTTTCAGCGTGTACAGGAACGGGTCGCGCACGCCGTCCCACAGGTGCGGCTGTTTCAGCAGAGTTTCAAACGATATCTCTGTTTCTTCCCCGCGCCTGATGAAATACTCCACCTCGGAACATATCACCTCATTGCCGCCGTTCACCTCTAAACTGATTTTTGCCGCAACATCGGACGCTTTGCAGTTTTCCAGACAGACGGACGTCCTCACCCGGGCACTGTCACCATACACGTCAACGCATGGTGAGATGTCGCACAGATGCACGCGGTTGACTGAGATCAGCTTCACCGGACGGTAGATCCCACCCATTTTCGTAAAATCGCCGCAGTCGCATATCGGCGCGATGTATTCGGACGCCGCGTTGCTGACGAACACCACGAACTGGTTTTCCGTGCCGACTTTCGCAAGCTTTGTGATATCGAACCGGAACGCTGAATAGCCGCCTTCGTGTCTACCAGCTTTCTTTCCGTTGACAAAAAGCTCGGTGACGGTGTTGGCGCCGCTGAATTCAACGAAGATCTCACGCCCGCGGTACTGTTCGTTCTGCAGGAACACCCTGCAACGATAGCAGCCCGTTCCGCGATAATACCCCTCCGCATATTCCGGGGAACTGTCTGCCCTGCCGGTGCAGTCGTCCGCATTCCAGGTATGCGGCAGCGTAACTTCCAGCCAAGAGGAATCATCCAGCCCGTAAGCGGCAAGTTTCGTGCGGCTCTCACCCGAAGATATCCTGCGAAAGCGCCAGCTGCTGTTTATATATTCACCTGTTCTTCCACCCATGATTTCCACCCCTTTATCCTTTTTTATAGTATACCATGCGTGAATAATCTTGTCAATGTTGTTTTGCCCTTTTGGCAGCTTGATTTTTTATAATATGATGTCGGAATCATGATAAAATCGTGAAATTAATTTAAGTAATACATACTAAATTTAAGTAATCCATATAACTTTACTATGCGATTTTGCACAAAGAACATGCGATTAAATTAGGTATTATAGATATTGAAATATTATGATTTTTACTGTATAATAAATATCAGACAAGAATTTTGTCCCTGCTTTAACATTTTACTTAATGGAGGTTTATGATGAACAAGTTAAAGACGGCTGCTGCCAGCGTTCTCGCTGCTGCAATGGTCCTGTCACTGACTGCATGCGATGAAGAGCCTGCAGCTAACGGCGGTTCCAATGCAGGCGCTTCCAACGCAGGTGCGCCCAACGCATCTACAAACGGCAATGACGCCCCTGTTTCCGCTGTAACAACAGCAACATTCGACACCGACCCCGCTGTACAGGAAGCTGCAAAGAACGCAGCTGACAAGCTGGATAACCCCGACCTCGATGTTGACACCCGTATCAAGTGGATGGCCTGGTGGGAAATCGACGAGACCGCTGCAAACGCAGAGCTGTTCAAGGAAGTTTACGGCATTCCTGAAAAGGGTATCGAAAAGAGCGATAACTACGACCACACAGGCTGCATCTTCGACTACATGTATACCGACTACAACTCCCGTTACGACAAGCTGGCTACAGCTATCCAGTCCGGTGATTCCCCTGACCTGTTCCCGTTCGAGATCCGCGACTATCCTTACGGCGCTCTGCAGGGCAGATATCAGCCTATCGACGGCATTGTAGACCTCACATCTGACAAGTGGGCTCCTGCAAAGGATGTAATGGATCAGTTCGAGCTGAACGGCAAGCAGTACTGCGCTATCTATGAGATCTCCTTCGACTCTCTGCTGTACTACAGAAAGAGCGTTATCGAGGACGCAGGTCTGCAGGATCCGCGCGAGCTGTTCGAGAACGACAACTGGACATGGGATACTTTCCTTGAGATGGCAAGAGCATTCCAGAAGTCCGGCGACGACAGATATACAACAATGGGCTACAACACCGAGATCGAGCTGCTGGTTTCCACTGGTACGCCTATCGTAGGCATCGAGGGCGGTAAGCTCGTTAACAACATGAACAGCGCTAACGTTCAGAGAGCAATGGATCTGCTGTCCACGCTGCAGTCCGAGAACCTCAGATGGCCTATCCAGGAGAACGGCTGGTCTCTGAACCCGAAGCTTTGGGCACAGGGCAATATCCTGTTCTATGCTAACGGCGGTACATGGGAATTCGAAGGCGACTCCGGTCTTAAGAAGTTCGCTGACAGATTCAGCTGGAGCGACGACGAGATCGTTGCAGTTCCTTATCCGAGAGATCCGCAGGCTGACAAGTACTACCACTTCATGAAGCAGGACGCTCTGATGTGGTGCAAGGGTTCCACCAATGCTAACGGCGTTGCTGCATGGATCGACTGCTGCGTAACCACAAGCCTTGATCCTGAGGTAACCGCTGCTTCCAGAAAGCAGGCTAAGGACAAGTACGGCTGGACTGACTACAACCTCGACTTCATCTACAGCCAGACAACACTTGACGGCACCAGCAAGATCACTCCTATCTTCGACTTCAAGAACGGTATCGGTAATGATATCGCTGACGCAAGCAAGTCCGAGTCCCCTGTTGAGGCTCTCACCAAGACCGTATTCCTCTCTGGTGAAAAGACCTATGCACAGCTGAACTCCGAGTACTTCACTCAGATCGATACTCGTATCAACGAGATCAACGAGAAGATCAGCAAGATGTGATAATTCAGAAACTTTATATGGTCCCCGGATAATTCCGGGGATCATTTTTTGTATATTTCCGCTTTTCCCGGAAATAATAACAAGGTAACTCCCCTGTCGTAAAAAAAACAAAAAAATATTGAAGAAATTTTGAAAAAGCTATTGACAAAGTTAAATGTCTGTGATATAATATAATACGTTAAGTCACTGGGGTGTCGCCAAGCGGTAAGGCAGATGACTCTGACTCATCCATTTCGAGGGTTCAAATCCTTCCACCCCAACCAGTCGAGTGCCTCGACACGCATTACGCGCGTTGAGGCACTTTTGTTTTATACGCTCCCTCCCGCGCTGATAGCGCATCTATATCCGCAAACCTTTGGTCGAGTGCCTCGACACGCATTACGCGCGTTGAGGCACTTTTGTTTTATACGCTCCCTCCCGCGCTGATAGC
>ERZ1027059.58-NODE-58-length-43120-cov-9.245907_pt1 | contig 43120 bp, 33 predicted proteins | sample MGYA00519425_ERZ1027059 | MGnify/ENA primary metagenome ERZ1027059 (study PRJEB26926, sample SAMN06164566) | human gut metagenome | biome: ENVO:00009003; feature: ENVO:2100002; material: ENVO:00002003 | host: Homo sapiens | place: USA | collected 2012 ... | reverse complement strand
GGTGCTTTCCGTATGGTACTGCTCCGCGCTGCGGATTTCCGTTGTGCGCTCGGCTGGGAGCACCGTCTGTGTATCATGAATATCAGCAGGAACGGCTGCACTTCCGCGCTTGCCATCAACATGCTCTGTTTGCTGAATGTCAAGATACTGCTCGGTGGTTCCCTGAGAAGAATAACTCCGATCATCAGAGAACTTCTGAACCACAGATACATTCACGCCAAAATCTGAATTATCAGCATTATCGTAAATATTCGACTGATCATACTCGCTGACCTGATTTCCGGAATACTGCTTAATTATCTCAAGAGTATTGCGGACATTCTCGCTGAACTGTGAACTTTCAGCGGAATTATGAGATATCAGGTTCAGCTGCGTTTCCTGGCTGCCAAGCTGATTCAGTATCCTGCCGGAAGTGCCTGCAGTCACGCTGACGAGTTTCTCACCAGAAACGGAGGGCAACGAAACCACGGTACCCGAAAGCTGATGTGAACCGGCAATCCCGCCAGTCAAAGTTGACGGCGCGCTATTTCCCGCAATATGACCGGTGACAAACTTCGTTAGCCGCTCCGTGATTTCCTCGGAAAAAGTCTTGTTGAAACGCTCGTCGTACTTTACCGTTGAGAGCCTTTCAGCCAGGACTTTAGCTGCGGAACTTTCAGCTATCGCAGCAGAAGATATCGCGCCAGATGGTATTTCGCCCGAAAAATCATCTGCCAGAAGCAGTTTTGCCATCTCATACGAAGCCCCGTTGACTGGGATAACGAAACCGTTTCCCTGCTCGGTGGGACTTTCGGTTTCAGCGGTTATAACGCCGCTTTCCGGCTGAGATAACGATACGGCAGCGCGGGCAGAAGTGATAACGTCGTTCTGCATTTCCCCGTCAAGCCCGTATCTTCTCACTTCGGTGAGAAGCACCCTGCCGATTTCTTCACGGGTCTTTCCGCTGTTGACAAGCGACAGCACGCGCTGCGCCGCTTCGTGCTGTGTGTTGTAGCCCATAACGTTCGCAGCTGAAAGAATGCGCCTGCGCTGTTCCTCGGTGAATACCGCAGCCGCGCCTACCGACGCTATCTCCTGCGCTGCTGTGCTTTCGGGGTATTCTGCAGAAAGCACCGTCGCAATACGCTGGAATATCCTCTGCTGCTGTGCCGTGAACACAGCCCCTCCACCAGTGGAACCAAGCAGCACGGCAAGCGCGCGGCAGACAGTCTGCAGCGGAATGCCCCCGGTTTCTTTCTCAAAAACAAGCCGGAATATCCTGCTTATCTCCTCGGTGTAGCGGGAATTGCGGGTGAACGCTTCCCCGACGCGGTGCGCTTCATTGGTGCGCAGCACGGAATTCAGAGCAGCGCCGGCGGCACGTATTTTCTCCGGAAATACAAATCCGGGCTGATATCTTTCAATCAGCCTGTCAGTGTGATTTTGTGAGCATATGCGGAACACAAGCTGCGCCGTGAAATTATTCACAGTGACATGCGTTTTATGTACAGGAGCCTGCGCTGGCTGTTCGATAAGGTACACTAAACCGAGCCTTTCCCACAGTGAAACGATATTGGGGTCGGCGCGACGCTTCACCTCGTCTGCCAGTCCCGAGCCAGACGCAAACGGAACGCAGAGCGGTGAAATGCCTCTGAGCACGCTGACAGGCGCAATACCGCTGATATCTCTTGCAGCAGTGATATTATTCATTCAGCATGCCCCCTTCGTTACATTATCGGGATTATCTCCCCGTGGACTAATTCCACCGACGTCAGCGCCACCTGACCGCTCATGGCGTCAAGCTCGCCGTAATCCACCTTTATCGGCATCGTATCCAGCACCGTCCATATCTTGACCGGAATACCCGCGTTGTTCATCATCGTGATTATCATCGGATATTTCGTTATAACGCCGGTTCTTATCGTTTCAAACCAGAGCACAAGCGGTTCAAGCGGCGCGGTGCCTCTTCGCAGGACTATATGGTCGTATTTGATTCCCTTTGTCAGATAAACCGGGTGAAATGTGCCGCCTTCTGTATAGAGATCGTATTCCAGTTCGACATTCAGCCCCGATACTGACGCAAAATTACCTATAAGCTCAATGGGGGCAATATGCACAGTGAAATTTGAACCGGTGTATTTTTCCATGCGGCGCCCTCCTACTTCTCAAACAGGTTCTTTTTCTCCTTCTGTCCGCTGAGTTTCTTGTTGATCTGCGAAACCTCGCTGCACCATCTGCGGCGCTCGCGGTGTTCCAGTTCCATCAGTTCCTCATGGCTCCAGTGAAGGTAATATCCCAGAAATGTCATCTCTTCATAGAGCTTGTCTTCGGGATATAATGACAGCTCTACTTTTCTAAAAAATCCAGCGGAAGGTCGAATTCCTTGTTGCAGTGAGGGCATACGACCTTATATGCGGGTACTTCCTGCATGTTTATCCTCTGATAAAGGTCCTGCAGGAACGCCATGTCAATGGTGAAAAGGTTCTCAATAACGCGGTTGTTTATCGCCTGAAGAGTACCAAGCTTCGTCACGACTCTCGAAAGCAGTATGACGGTAAGGTACCCCGGATTCTGCTGGACCCTCGGGTCCCTCAGCGGCATTATTTCATCAGCGGCAGTAGCCAGGCGCATTACTCCGTGCTTGTGCACTTCGCCGTTCTGGTCTACGTAACCTCTGGGTAATTCGAATTCAAATTCAGTCTGAAAGCTCATACTTTCCTCCAACCTGAAATATCTGGGTTTTATTCCACAATTATTATATTCCCTAAAAAACCAGTATACGCCATCGGCTCACCGGACGCACCGAAGAACCGACGGCGAAAACTGCTTCATTGCCCTGCGGCAGATAATGAGAACCTATCAGTTCTCAGAAGGTGTAGCGGAATCCATGGAACCGCCGTCGATCCTGTTGACGCCCTCATGGCAGATCTCGAGAGACTCGATAGCTACCTCTCCGCCAAGACCGTTGAGGTCAGGCGCGGTGTAATGTGTAGGCCATGCGTTGATTATTTCCCAGCTGGGACCGTCTGCGCCGGTGTCGTCAAGCAGCTTGATGGTGATGGTCTTGCGCTCGATACCGGTGGGACCGGAGGTGTTGTCGGAAGCGACTGTGTGCAGCCACTCCATCATCTCCATAGAACCAACAACGCCCCACTTCAGTGTGATGTTGCCGTACTTGGTCAGACCTGCAAGCTTTCTGGGGGTAGTGCGGACTTCGTTGCCCTCTCTGTATTCGATAACGTCAACAGAAATATCTGCGCCAGATACCTCGCTGAAGCCGGCAGCTTCTGTGCCGTTGAACTCCACCTTGTATCTGAAATTCTTGAACGGATATCTAATTTCCGGCATTTACTCTCATTCCTTTCCTAATAAAAATCAACCGTTGCTCTCGCTGGTGTACTGACCGATCTTGAATACCACGAACTCAGCAGGCTTTACGGGAGCCACGCCGATAACGCAGATAAGACGACCGTTGTCGATATCGTCCTGCGTCATGGTGTTCCTACCGATATCAACAAAGAACGCCTCGGAAGGAGATGTGCCGGCGAGTGCGCCGCTTCTCCAGGTGCTTGCGAGGAACATCTCTACAGTTCTCTTCACTCTGCCCCAGAGCGCTTCGGTGTTCGGCTCGAATACTACCCAGTTGGTGTTTGCGCGGATAGATTCCTCAAGATAAATGAACAGACGGCGAACGTTGACGTACTTCCATGTAGCGTTGGAGGAAGCTGTTCTTGCGCCCCATACCCTGATGCCTCTGCCCGGGAAGGAACGTATAAGGTTGATGCCCTTCGGGTTAAGCAGATCCTGCTCAGCGGTGTTATAGCTGCTTGCAAGACCCGTGCAGGAACGTACCACCTCGTTTGCGGGAGCCTTATGTACGCCGATATTTGTATCGGTGCGTGCATAAATACCTACCACGGAACCGGAAGGAGGCGCGATGATATTCTTCTTGGAAAGCGGGTCGAAGATCTGGATCCAGGGGTGATAGAACGCCGCATAGCTGGAATCGAACATATCGCGGTATTCGAGCAGCTCGTCGGTCTTCTTTCTGTCCTTGGGCATATCCAGTACCGCAAAGCGGCTCTTCATGTTCTCGCAGTGTGCGATAAGGGACATCTGTACCTCGGGGATAGTCACACCCGGAACAGACATTATGCTCACGTCGGAGTTCTCAATGAACGCCTGGATACCTGTGCGCTTGCCAGGACCTCCGTCCTTGCCTATGTAGTCAGAAGCTGCGATGGAATCGGCGCTGCCGTCAGTACCACCGGAAAGCTGCAGAATTATAGCGTCGCCCTTGCCGCCGACTGCCTCAAACGGAGCAGTGATACCGGAAACTGCGGGAGCCGCGTCCTTCTTTTCCTTGTCCTTTACTTCGGGAGCGGGCTTTGCAGCAGGCTTGGAGCTTACTTCAACAGTCACCAGCTCGCTTCTGGACATTCTGGAACAGATGTAGTCAGCGGACTCGGTGTTCAGGGAAACAAAGAGGTAGTCCTCCTTGACGTCGCCGAACTTTACGGAAACGTCTATCTCGCTGGACTTGATGAACTTTGTTGGTACAAGGTTCTTGTCGATGATAGAGGGATTTACGGGATTTTCAAAGGAAATGGTCTTTTCCTCGATAGCGGTGATCCTGTTGTAAACAGAGGACTTGCCGTCTGCGAATTCAACTACGTCGCCGATGTTGAAGCCGTCGATGCTTCTTACAGTGGCGCTGTTGCCATCTACCTCGTAAACCTGCGTCTTAACGCGGGATACGGGGGAAACAGTCACCTTAACGCGGTTGCCCCATTCGCCGGGGTTCTTTGCGGTGAAACTGAGGATAGAATCGCTCTTGGTGGATGCGCACTTTGCATCGGACGGGCAAACTCTCATAACGAAAGCCCTGGAGCCGCCATTGATGAAGAAATGCTCTACCGCATACGGCAGGAAGCGCTTATCACCATACTTGGTTTCGGAAAGATAACCTCCGAATATGCGTACATAGTCGCTGAAGCTTGTGACCAGCTGCGGCTTGCCTATAACGTCGCCCTTTTCTGCAAGACCAACGAAGCCTGCCGTGCTAGTGCCAACGCCTTCCATAGGAACTGCGCCCGACTCATATTCTTCAACGTAAACACCCGGGGATAAATACTCTGGCATAACATGTTTCTGATCTTCTTCCCAGCGCATTCAGGCTGCATGAAGATCAGTGCCTCCTCTCAAAAAAATATTTGCGAAGCCCTGCGGTGCAGTTCTTCATTTATAGCAATCCTGTCGGATCAACTACCTCGTTCATTGCCGAATATAAGATCGGCGTACTGTTTCAGATCGTCGCGCAGGACGACTGTGTTGTTTTTGCGCTGCTCGTTCACTATTCCCGTCAGCAGGTGGCGCATGCCAATCGGCCGACCCTCCGCGGCTGCCAGGAATGCAGCATGGATAATGCAGTTCTTGATGTTTCCACCCGCCATTTTGAAATTCTCGGCAAGGAAATCCCAGTCGATATCTTCCATAGGGGCGCTCACATCAAGCATCTTCTGCCACAGCAGCTTTCTTGTCGGGACATCAGGAAACGGGAAGCTTATCACAAAGCTTATTCGTCGCATGAATGCCTCGTCGATGTTCTGCAGCAGGTTTGTCGCCATCAGCACGACGCCGTCGTATTCCTCCATCTGCTGGAGAAGGAACGCGGTTTCAATGTTCGCGTGGCGGTCGTGGGAATCCTTCACCTCGGAACGTTTGCCGAACAACGCATCAGTTTCGTCAAAAAACAGGACGCAGTTGGCATTCTTTGCTTCGGTGAATATCCTGCGCAGGTTCTTTTCGGTCTCGCCTATGTACTTGCTGACTACCTGCGACAGCTGCACCTTGAACAGCTGCATATGCAGCTGATTGGTGACTACCTGCGCCGCCATCGTCTTTCCCGTGCCCGGTGGACCCGAAAACAGCACCGAAACGCCCCTGCCGTAAGCGGCCTTTCTGGAAAAGCCCCACTCTGTGTATACCTTATGCCGGTACTTCACATGCATGCAGGCGCTTTTAAGCAGCTTCACCTCAGACTCGGGGAGCACAAGATCCTCCCAGCTGTACGCCGGTTTTATCGGTGAAGCCAGGGTGTTCAGCCCGACGACCACCTGGTCGTAACAGCTTTCGTGCAGCAATTCCGGGGTGATATTTCCACCGGAAATGGCCGCAAGTTCAGCCGCGCGTTCAGCAGCGCCAAAGACCTGCCCAGCCGTAAAGCGGAATTTCGCCGCCATCTCAGCCGGGTCTATCTCCTCTGAAAGCGCCAGCCCGGACAGCGCCCTGTCCCACAGGACTAACCGCTGATCCTCGCTCGTTTCAGGAAGCTCCAGCGTCAGCATAAGCGTCCCCTGACCGGGAATATCGTTCTGCCAGCGCCTTTCCGTCGTGATATATATGTGACTCCCGAAGAACCTGCCGCTGTCTGAAAGCTCCGCTGACAACGCAGCCAGCTTTGCCCGGCATTCCTCTTCAAGAAGCTGCTCGAAATCTGTTATGCAAATCGCAGCGCCGCGTGGTGCCGCTTCGCATACTGCCATGTGGAAAACTGCAGCCGCGTCATCGGCCGCCGCAAGTTCCGCAGCCGGAAAGAACAGCACATTTTCAACGCAGCGCCTTGCCGTGTGCTTCACCAGGAAACGCCTGCCACTGCCGCGTTTTCCGCACATGCATACGACCGCCGCTGCGCCCTTATAGGAACGCCTCACCGCGCCCTCTGCCCTGTCAATGATATCCGACATTATGCATGGTTCGGTTATGCTGTCGCGGGGCGTGAATATGTCGTATTGCGTTCCCCCGTTGGTGACAAACCTTACTATCGGCTCTGAAAGTCTCAGCTGCCGTGTACACATGCTTCCGTCAGAAGGCTCGCAGATATATTTCATCAGCACTCCATGCGCTGAGAAATAGCTGTAATGGTCAGAAACCCTGCTGCCAGGTTCTGTCCAGAGGCGTATCATCGTATCCGCAGTCGGGTACTTCTTCGAGATGTCGTCCTGCAGGTACGCGAAAAGTTTCTCATACTTGCGGTTTATCTCGCAGCAAAGCAAGGTCAGCAGCACAAGAAACTGGAACTTATCAGTCCTGAAAGCAAATTCCACGCCAAAGAGCGGAAACCCGCAGTCCTCCGGCGTTGCAATCACCCTGCTGAAAAAGTACTCGCGGATAGACAGCATTTCTTCGGCTTCGTCGTTTTCTGCATTCGCAAACGCATAGAAATCCGACGCACGCAGAAGCGCTTTTTCAAACTCCTCGCGGGTGACTACCACTCCGAGCATTCCCTGTATGTTGCTTTCGGGGCTTACCCAGAAATGATACTTGTAATAATAATATATATGCAGATCAAGGACTTCCGCAAAACAATCCAGAAGTTCGTTCTGGCTCGTAAAGCGTTTCCCTGCATCGGTATAATCAAAACTCATTCAGACCTCCGCTGCCGAATATATTCTGTCCCAGCACCGGCAAACCTCGCTGCCGCAGCGCCTGATAAGCGATACGACAAGCTCCTCTGTTTCGAGCGGGTCCGTTATTTCACCGCTGTATCTCAGCACAACGCGTCCGTCCTTCACCATAAAACAGCCGATGGACTGCCCGATGTTCAGCTCGTTCAGTGCCCGCAGAGTCGCGCTTCCCGCTTTCCACGGGAACTGCGCACAGCACATTATGTCGCTGCCGTTCACTGCAAGCAGGCATCTCCATTTCCGCAGACCGCTGCACATCGTCATCTGAAATGCGTTATGTTCCTCGACGAACTCAATTCCGCGCCGCAAAAGAATGCTTCTCAAAACTACGGTCAGATCCAACGCGCCCTCCTGTTATGTAACGGAAGCCAGATCCGTCATTCCGACCATCTGCCCCGTGAATTCCGGAACCGGCACTTCCGCTGCCGTGACATCGGAATGGAACTCGTTTTCCGGTGAGATCTCTGAAAACTCCGCATTGACTGCGGTTTCAGGCGCATTTTCACGCGAATGCTGCATAATGCTCAGCAACAGCTGATTTCCTCCGGAAAGCAGAACACCCCCGGACTGTGCGCTGACGGCAAATCCCAGCGCCCTGCTCGCCTCTGACGCAGCAGCGGAAGCGCACTCCGGTGCGAACGATTCACTCGGCGCCCGGCTTGTTTTCTTCTCCGCTTCCTGGCTTTTTCTTGCGGTCTGGCTGTTTTTCCTTACCTGCTCCGGAATTCTTCTCACCCCTCAGCCCTGTCATGAAGTCCGCTACAGCCATGGAAATCTCCTCAGCGATACGGCGACGGTCACTTCCGTCGTTGGGGGGGACGTCCACGGTCAGCGCTTCCGCTTCACGCATGGCTTCCTCTGCAAACCCGTCGGAAGAAAACAGCTTTTCAGCTTCCCTGACGTTGCTGCTTATTCTGTCAAGCACCGTAAGGAAATCGCGCTGTTCCTGCTGCTTCTTTTTCAGCACCGCATTCTGTTTGGTCATCGCTGAGCGCAGAATTCCTGCGGTATTTTCAGCTTCCGGAGAACTGTCGTTCTCCAGGGATTTCAGTCGTTCCTTATACTGAGACAGAAGCCTTTTATCCCTATCAGTGTCAAAGAATGGGAGTGCAAGGTCAAGCGTCCCTACATTTCTGATTTTCAGAGGATCCTTGATTTTCTGACCATTCCCCGTGGCAAGATCGCGGAAAATCTCAAGCAGCTTTCCGGAACTTTTCAGCGTGTCAGTGACTATACCAACAGCCGAATGCGCGTCGCGATTGAAACGCACGTCCGCCTCCCTCGACGGAACCGGCATCTCTATCTGGGATTGCCCCAGCAGCTTTTTCTGCCTGTCGCCCTGGGGAAAAGGCTTTCCCAGTGCATTTGCAAGACACAGCGTGAACATCTGCCTGCCCTGCCCTGCCATAACGGAAGCTGCAAGCTTTCCTCCACGAAAAGCATATGCAGAAAATCTGTCGGTAAAACCGCCAGCATTCAGTTCGGCTGTCGAATGAACGTATTCCGGGGAGTCATGCCGCTTACGCAGTTCGACTTCCGTCGCTTGTTTTTCCTGCGTCTGCTTTTCTGCTTGGGAGAATTCACGTTTTTCCGTCTTGTTACCCTCCGAAAGTTCACGCGCATGTTCCCTGCCGACAGCGTCAAAGTTGTTCGTAAATATGGTTGTCAGCCTGTATAGCGGATCCATATTCGGGACTTTGCTGCTGTTATCGGGTACGTTTCCGTATATTGCTGCCTTTCGTGCGGTTTCTTCCAGATCGGCGACTTCGCAGGGGCATGTGGATTTTTTATTTCGTCTGGTGTATGAATTTACCATTTATCCACCCCATAGAAGCATTTATGCAAATTGCATATATTTTACACCATTAGTAGCGAATTAACTTGTTTATATTATAGCAGGGAAAAAAAGTTATTTCAATAGATTTACACGAAAGACTATTGAAGTGGAACCAAAAACCAACTTTTTTTGTTTTTTCAGATGGTTTCTGTATTATTCCACATAAAAATTATAATAAAAAACATTTTTTTACAGCTTGACATATGGGTATTTTTATGTTACAATACATTTAAAATAAGAAATAAAAGGTAATAAAATTCTTTATTTTTACTACAGAGTTGTTACTCATTAGAAAGGAACGGCTTATGACAAGTAAAAATGCCTCTCTGATGGTCGAAATAACCCAGGATATTATTACAAAATTATGGCTTGGCGATATTTCTGACATGCTGAAATACATAGACGATGACTTTATTCTTATCGACCCTAATCACCGCAGGTTTTTACACGGAAAAAACGAATTAATAGACATTTTACCGCAAATTGTCAATGATATTGTAAAGTGCACGATAACAGATAAGGAATTTATCCTTGCTCAGAACTGCGGAAGAGCATGCACAGTGCTGGGGTGTTACTCTCTTTCAATCGATGGAGATGACGCCGGTCCGAAAATGACCCAACACTGCATTTTACCTGGGAATTGTCATCGAAAAACCTTCCGGTGCTAAAGCACATCGGCGTCACAAAACTTGAGAGTGCCGTTGATAATATAGAGCCAGCCGTAACAGAACATAAAATGCCCACGGAAGCAAAACCGTCCGCGATGTCACAGCGCCTTGTTATATCGGATCTTGACGAATGCACACGCTTTATTTCGCATAATGACATTCTGTACGCCACCTCAGATGGCAGGAACACGCTTATTCGCTGTTTCAACGAGGATATCAACGCGCGGATAAGCATTTCAGCATTTCTGAAGCTGGCGGGGAGTAGGTTTCTTGCAATACACAGATGCTATGCCGTCAACGTCGATCACATCACACACCTTAAACCGTATGCCGTTGTTCTGTGCGATGGCAGCGAAATTCCTGTGCCTGTAAAACGCTATGGAGAAATTAAACAGAAACTAAATGACCTGCTTGGTACACGCGAATAAAAAAGCCCCGTCACACGCGGGTCACATTCTAATAACAGAAAACCGGTCCCTTTTTCAGGAACCGGTTAGTTTTATGCGTTAGCATGCTGTTTTGCCGCTTTCTTTTTTACAAGGACTCTGAGCACGATGAACGCTGCTATCAGCACAAGACCCGCGCCAAGCGCGATAAGCCCTCCGATGAGCGCCCTGAAACCGAATGCGTTATACACCACAGGAACTAAAACGTCCTTGACAATGCTGACGCCCAGCCCAGGGAATGACCCTAGACACGATATCACGACGGAAGAAGCAATCAATCCCAGACCAATCACCGAGAATACCACCCCGCCAGTCATCAGCGAAAGCCCAAGGCGTTTTGTGATAAGACCGGGCAGTGCGATGAGCAAAAGGCAGAGCACCAGATATGAAATAAGCGCTGCAGGAGCCAGCGTGATACTCAGAGCCTGAGCGGAATTGGCGATTGCGTTATCGGGAAGAACAGCCTCAAGTGCGTCGTCGTTGTCGTCAAGTATCTTGTCAAGCTGCTCCTCATAATCGTCTGCAAGTCTGAGGTTGGTTATCTCAATAACGGAAGCTTCAGTTTTTTTGACGATATTCTTTATTTCTTCGCCGACGCCGTCTTCAAAATCATCATATCTGCATGTGAGGATGTAGTCCTCGTAGCATGCGACAAGATCAGCCAGTCTGTCAGCCGCCTTTGACCTGGCGAGTATCTTCTTCACCTGCTCTGCTGTGAGAGGTTCATGCCCGGTATCCACTGAAAGCGCCACGATATCAGCCAGTGTAGCTTTCTGCACCCTTCTTTCAGGGAGCCTGATACTGTTCTTTTCAACGATATCCTGCATTGCTTCCCGGGAAAGCAGGTCGCCGATAACGATATCGCCGACTTCTATATTTCGCATCTGCTCGGAAACCGAATGACTGCTCAGTCCCATGCGCACAACAGCGCCAGTGAAAGCCGACATTCCCGCAGAATACGCAAACACGCCGAACACGACAGCAAGCACGATGGAGACCGCAATGTGCATCTTCTTTACCTGCCTGCGAACAGGGGTCGTGTAGCTTTCAGCCTGCTGATACTGTGCGTACTGCGGCTGTAACGGCGGAACATTCCCGCTTGCAGGGGTGAAGCCGCCCTGTGCCGGAGCGCCGATATCAGGCTGCGCTGTATTCTGCATTGGTGAGATGGCTTCCGGAAGCACTTCCTGCGGTGCTTCGCCGATCGGCGTGCTGAACAGGCTCTGACCTCCGGGAAGAACGCCGCTCCCCTGGTCTGCTGGCTGAGCCGCTGCGCTATCGACAGGCGCTGCTGCAACCGGTGCAGCCTCTCCCGCCGCCGGTGCAGCTTCCTGAATCGGCTGCGCTGGCTGGCTGCTTTCTGCAGGAACCATGGGCGCTTCTGAAGCCCACAGTTTGTAGCCGCATACTCCGCAGAACTTTGAATTATCTCCTACTGACGACCCGCAATTCGGGCAAAACATATAATCACGTCCTTAATCAGATTGGAAGCGAATGACCGCCCTTGATACACAAACAGATCCGGCTTTAGAATCAAAATTACCAACTGTTTCGTCTATTACCTATTTTATTATAGCATAATAATTACGTTATGTCAATACCGCTGGTGCGGGTAGATGGTAAAATTTTACCGCACATTTTACTGCGCGGTAAAGTCTTTTTTACTCAGTTGTTACTGATTTTGCAAGGTTCCTGGGCTTGTCAGGGTCGATACCCCTGAGCACTGACGTGTAATACGCGATCAGCTGCAGGGCGCATACTGTCGGCAGGGGTACGAGCATGTCGTCGAGTTCCGACGCGTCTATCTCAAGCATGAGGTCAACGGAACCCTCCGCGAAAACAGTACCCTTGCGGCAGACGGCGATTATCATTCCACCGCGCGCCTTGACTTCTTCCATGTTGCTGATAGTCTTGGCAAGGATATTCGACTGGGTGGCGATGGTTATCACGGGTATTCCCTGTTCGATGAGGGAGATCGTGCCGTGCTTCAGTTCACCGGCTGCATACGCCTCGGAATGGATATAGCTTATTTCTTTCAGCTTTAGAGAACCCTCCAGAGAAAGCGCGTAATCAAACGTCCTGCCGATAAAGAACAGGTTATCCGCATTGACAAGCTTGCTGGCGATGAACTGGCATTCCTTCTTGCGGTCGATGACTTTCTGTATCGCTGCGGGCGCGCTGAGAAGCTGCGACGTAAGCTGTTTCAAGCGGACCTCGTCGATAGTCCCGCGGGCAAAAGCGAACCTGAACGCCAGCAGATACATCACGGATATCTGTGCAGTATACGCCTTAGTGGAAGCAACTGCTATCTCCGGTCCTGCGAGCGTATGTATGTACATGTCTGCCTGGCGCGCTATCGCGGAGTATTTCACATTGACAACCGCCAGCGTCTTTGCGCCTTTCTGCTTTGCGAGTTCCATGCCAGCCCTCGTATCCGCAGTTTCGCCGCTCTGTGAAACCACGATGACCAGGTCTCCCTCGCCGACTATCGGGTCCATGTAACGGAATTCAGAAGCGACCTCAACAGTCACGGGTATCCGCGCAAGCCCCTCGATAGCGTAACGCCCGATTATCCCCGCATGCATTGCTGTTCCGCAGGCAACCACGAAAACGCGCTTCACGCCGCGTATAAGTTCATCGGTGAGCCCGATATCGTCGAAATACGGCACTCCGTCACGGCAGCAGGACTCCACAGTCTTGCCGACGATGCCGGGCTGCTCGTGTATCTCTTTCAGCATGAAATGTGGATAGCCGCACTTCTGAGCCTGCTCTACATCCCATTCGGCAACGTTCACGGTTTTCTTTTCAGGGAGCCCGTGAACATCGTAAAACTCAATACTGTCATTCTTCATGCAGACAATATCGTCATCGTCCAGAAGCACATAATTCTTTGTATATTTCAGAAATGCAGGAATATCGCTGCCGATAAAATATTCATTCTCTCCAATGCCGACGATGAGCGGCGATTCCTTACGGGTGGCGTAAATCCTGTCCGGGAAATCCTTGAAGATAATGCCCAGCGCGTAGCTTCCCTGGAGTTCCTTTACAGTTTCGGTGATGGCGCGCAGCGGGTTCCTCTCGGAATAGTAGTAATCCAGCAGGCATGCGACTACCTCGCTGTCCGTCTGCGACTGGAATGTATATCCCTTTTCCGTCAGGAATTCCTTGAGCTCTATGTAGTTCTCGATTATTCCGTTGTGCACGATAGTCACGCGGCCGTTTGAATGCGGGTGGGAGTTAAGGTCGCTGGGCTCTCCGTGCGTTGCCCACCTGGTGTGGCCTATTCCGCAGTGACCCACGGGGCTGCCCTCTTTCACAAGCTTTTCGCGCATGTCCTTAAGTTTACCCTTGGTCTTGACTGTCTTGATGCCCGTCTTTTCAAAAACTGCGATGCCCGCGCTGTCATAACCGCGGTATTCCAGCTTTTCAAGCCCATCCATAAGTACGTCGGTGCAGTCGCGCTGACCGATATAACCCACAATTCCGCACATATATTTTCCTCCGATCGCCGGCAGAATTCGCCGGTTATTTCTGTTATTCATTATTTTATTCGGCTCCCCTGCCGAATAAAACCTTATGTGTAGATTATAACACATGCAGCGGAAAATTTCAAGCCCGTTGCGCTGTTTTGTCGGCGTAATGAACTGGTTTTCCGCTGCATTTTTTATTCTACTCTTATTCCCCCGCCGCCACCTGGCTCGACTGTGACAGGTTTGTCAGGTTCGTCGGTGGTCGGAGTTACAGGCTCCGTTGTTTCAGGTTCTTCCGGGTCTTCCGTGGGGACGGTCGGCTCGGGCTCGTCCGTTGTCGGAGCCGTCGGCTGATCCGGTGTGTCAGGTACGTCAGGCGTGACCGGGGTGTCAGGCGTATCTGGCAGGTCTGGAGTATCATTGCCGCCAGAGGGCGCTTCGCTGCTTCCGCTGCCGGAATAGCTCAGCCCGCTCCTTGCGAAATACGCTTTCACGCCGTCCGCAATGCTCTGTGCGATGCTGTCCTGGTGCGTCGGGTTTGCCATAACCATGCACTCGCGCTCATTAGTGATAAAGCCCATCTCCACCAGCACCGACGGGAAATCCTGCTGCAGTGTTACCCAATAGTAGCTGTACTTATCACCGCGGTTGCTGTTGGTTCCGTCAGCATAAACCTTGTTGTCGTAATATGACACGAGATTGTCGTTTATATACTTCGCGAGCGGCTGCGAGAACGGCGTGAAATAATACACCTCAACGCCGTGCGCCTGCTCGTTGGTCACGGAATTACAATGCAGCGAAATGAACATATCCGCGCCGTAACTCCGCGCGACCGTGGGTCGCGTTTCTGTCAGGATGAACTCGCTCTCGGTCTTTAAGCGCACAACTGTAGCGCCCATCGCCGTGAGTTTCTGCTCAAGTATCTTGGAAACTGCCAGGTTCACGGACTGCTCCGTAACATTGCCGATCGCGCCCGGGTCAAGCTTGCCCGCGACTTTTCCGTAGCCGTGCCCCGGGTCGATGACTATCACCTTGCCCGAAAGCGAAGCAGTCGGCACGTTGAACGTTATCATCAAGTCGCCGTTTTCGTCATAATACGCGCCGCAGCCGCTGTAAATGCCAGCCTGCCTGAGCGTCAGCGTCAGACGGAATTTCGGCACGCCGTTTCGCTCAACGGTATCCCAGCTTCCCGCGCTGAACAAAGAACAGCTGTTGAAATCCGGAAGCTTCGTAACGCTCGTGACGTTATCAAATACTATCTCCACCTTTGTCGGGGAATAGCTTGAAACTCCGTACGGGCCGTCGGCCTGGTCAACAAAGGTAACAGGCGCAGTTACATTGAATGTGGACTTATAATCCAGATGTATCTTCAGGTAGCTGTTGCCGTTGGAATTCCCCACAGCCTTGACGAACAGCGCGTTCGTGCCAAGTCCCGTATCATAGAACGTTGTCACGTCGGAAGCCTTGTAGCGCCTGCCCGAAGTGCTTATCACATAATCTCCTGAATTCGTCTTATAATAGTCCAGGCTTCCAGCCGGGAGCTGCGACAGTACCGGCGACGGCATGCCGCCCGTGGTCTGGCTGTCGTATACCTTTGTGTAGTTGTTCAGTGTCTTTATGTACGTCACATATTCGCTGCTGGTGACTACCGGCGCGATGGTTCCGACTACCTCGCCGGTGCCTACGCTGGACTCGTCCACAAAACTGCTTTCAACTTCCTTGGGAGGCTCCGGCTCGGCTTCGACGGTTATGCTGCCGCCGGTCATGTACTCCTCGATACCGCGGTAATTAGCGTAATAGCTCGTGCTGCCAAGCGACTGCTTCTCACCGACAATTCCCGCGGGGACGCGGTAATAACCCACGAATTTCGCGTAATCTGAATTGGCGTCGAGATCCTCGCTGGCGCCGGATTTTTCTTTCAGCGTGACCGTCTGCCCCGCTATCACAGCGGAAACTTTACTGCCGCTGTAAGCGACCGCTTCAAGTGTAACTCTGGAACCGCCCTCAACAACGATATCCTTTGTCTGCGCGATGGAGCGCAGCACGTCAACCTGCCGCTCTATGGTGTAATATACCTTTTTGCCCTTATGCTCGATGACGAACGTGTTTCTGCCGACTTTCAGTTCCTTCTGGAAGTAGAAGTTGCCCGCTTCATTCAGCTTGACCTTTTCACCGTCAAAGAACACGTCGAAATTCTCGTCGAATGTGCCCATGAATTTAACGGTGGAGTCGTAAGTCACGAAGCTGGTCTGGGTCGGCGATGTCATCTGCAGGGTATCAAAGAGCGTGCTTGTGTTTATCTGCTCGTCGAAATACTTCATCAGCGTGTCCGTGGAGCCGAGGTAATTATTCCGCAGCCCCTGCAGGGAATTGAAGCAGCTGCCCCCGATATCATCATAGCTTTCCATGATGAGAAGCTGGCGCAGCAGCTGATCCTCATACCAGCCGGAATACTGACCTATTCTTTCATTCAGGTGAAGCACGTACAGCTTCACGCCGTTTTCTTCCGCGAGGTCGTACCACCAGGAAACGACGTTGTCAAAGCCGAGCGAGGCGTCGCTGTCGGTACCGTAAGCCTTTACCATCACCATGTCAGCGTATCCGCGCCTGATGTATTCCCGCGTGTCGCAGAAACCGTCGTACAGTGCCTGCACAGTGTCAGCGGTTCTGGAGCCCTCCTCATTTGAAGAGCTGTTCGCCCACATATCCGTTATCAGAAGCCCTACCGCAGTCGTGTTGCTGGTGCGGTGAATTACCTCGGACAGAGTGCGTATCATGTATTCGTTGCTTTCATACAGCCAGTTCTCATATCCAATGCCCGAACCGCTGCGCATATATTCAGCGTACATTTCGGGGGTGTCGCTGGTGTAGTAATCGGAAAGCAGAATTCCCTCGCATGCATATTTCATCGCGAATTTATGCACAGCCGCTGAAAACCCCGCTTTCAGCCCTCCGCACTGCGCGATGACCTCAGAAGCCAGCGAATTCACATCAAGCTGAACATACGCAGAAAATCCGTATTCATGAGCCTTGTCGATGACTGAACCCAGCACGCCCCTGCCGGAAGTCATATCAAGGTCGTAATATTTCTCGCTCTCGTTGTCTGACTGTATCAGCACCGCGTTCATGTCGTAGCCGGAAAGCTCCTCAAAAAGCGCCGGGAGTTCCTCTGCCAGCGCTGCGTCAGTCTGTTCGCCGGTGCAGAAATCAGTGCCGGGAACCAGCGTGACTGCCCTCATTCCGTTTGGCAGGAACACCATACTTTCACCGCTCACCAAATCAGCAGCGGTAATGTCGTCCTCCTGAGAAGCAGACTGCTGCACCTCAGCCGTGGCGTCCGCCTCCTCAGTCTGCGGCAGGGCAGAAGCTGTCCCTGACAGAATGCTCAGCGAAAGAACAGCGCCAAGCACGCCTTTAAGTAATCTGTTCATTTATATTCCCCATCATATGATATCTTTAAGTGCCTTTATCTCTTTGCTCACCGCCGCGCTCACCGACTTATCCGGAGAGAATATGCTGCGGTAGCTGTACAGCGCAAATCCACCGTAGCTGCGGCATTTTCTTGCAGCCGCATACTGCCGTGAGATTATATCGCTGTTGTTTATCCACTCGTATTTTCCGCTTCCAGCCCAGGCATCCTCGCACCCGACCTTTGAAACGGAAAGCCCCGCAATAAGCGGTATTCCCCCTTTAACCGCGAGCGCTTCCCATTCGTCAAGGGTGTCCTTGTACGGCGCTGCGGAATTTTCAAATCCGTAATAGATCTGCGGGATTATAACATCAAGATAGCCTTTTGTGGTGCACCATTTGCGCACGTCCGCATACAGCTGGTTGTAATTATTATCGACGCGCCCCTGCACGCTCACGCTGAAAATCGCAGTCGGGTTGGTCTTTTTGACTGCGCTGTAAAGCTCCGAAACCATTCTGTCGCAGTTTGCAAACCGGAAATCAGACAGGCTGGCTTTCCCGCTTGCAGAAAACGCGCTGCTGTCAAAGGAAGCGTCCGTTGTGGGGTAGAAATAATCGTCGATATGCAGCCCGTCAACGTTGTAGTTTTCGAGGATTTCGGAGGCTCCCGCGGCGATAAGTTCAGTCACCTGTTCATATGCTGGGTTGAGGTAGTACGTTCCGTTGACGTCAACCGCGTACTTCCCTGCCATGCCGGTGCCAGTCGCGAATGTATACACCGGATAGCTGCCGTAATTGTATATCTGCGAAGCGCTGCACGCTCTCAGCGGGTTTATCCACGCCTGGAATGAAAGACTGCGCTTGTGCGCTTCCTGCAGCATTACCAGGAGCGGGTCATAACCCGGGTCCCTGCCTAAAGTGCCGGTAATGTACTTCGACCACGGAAACAGCTTCGAATTATAATACGCGTCGCTGTGGGAACGCACATGCACATACACGGTGTTAATCCCAAGATCCGTACAGTTATCAAAAACGGAAGCAATGTTGCTCCTGAAGCCGCTTTCGGACTGCCCCTGCATCAGCTCTGCAAGTTCGATGTAGCTTATCCAGATGCCCTTTACCTCGGAGTAATTCACTGCCTGATAGCTGTTAGTACCATAGCTGTAGGAGGGAGTTGCAGGCTCGGCGTCCGCAGTCGTGCTGGTGGAAGCAGTGGTCGTGGTTTCTGCAGGCTCTGCAGTCGCTGCCGATGTTGTGGAACTCCTGACTGTAGTCGTGGTCTGCTGCGGGGTCGTTTTAACAGTGGTGACGTCCGGAATGCTCACCGGTTCGTCCGGCTCTGGCAGGTCAGCAGTCGTAGTTGCATTGTCTGTCTCAGACGTATTCACCACGGACGTTGAAGCAACCGAAGAACTCTGCGGAACGCTGCTCTCCTCCATTGTATCTGTCATGTCACTGACCGGAATGACCGTGCCAGCCCCGGAATAATCAACGCCCCCGGAACTACCGAAATCCGCAACGCTGACAGTGTTCCCGCGTTCCTGCGAGGAGCAGCCTGCGAGCAGCGCAACAGCCAGGACAGCGCAGACTGCCCTTTTGATTTTATGTGTCATTTATATATTTCCCTCAATATCGCAGGCTTCCCCGTCCGAGCGCCTGCGTTCTATATCTTACACAGATTTATTATATCATCAAAGCGCGATATTGTCAATAGCCGGAAAATATATATCTGGCTTTTCCCAGAAAACAAAATGCCCATGCAAAATCACAGGGCAAATCATATTCACGAACTGTTTTTTAACGAGAACCGCTTTCTTATGCGGAATGTGGTCGATCAATTTGCCTATTTTATCTTCTCCTCCGTTTATCGTGATCTGCATTATCCTGAACCGCCCGTGCAGCTGACAGAATGCATCTCTCCCTCTGGTATTACGGTGCTTTCGCCCTCTCCGCAGTCAAACGCCAGCAGCGTGAGCGATGCACCGGAATGGCTGCACACCTGATACTTACGGCAGTTTATAAGTCCACCCAGCGTTAACGATTCTTTTTCAGGGATATTCTCAAGCATAGCGCACCTCTTTTCAACATTACAATTATACAGCAATTAAGTGGGTTGTCAATCTTATTCTCCGCATATTAAGCCTGATATACCAACATTGCATGTGCCCCCTGTCAATTCCAAGAAAAATGTGGTTGATTTTTGCACGCTATAGTGATATAATTAATATAGTTTACTTTCAGAAAGGAAAACGCCATGAAACGAACTCTAAAAGGAATAATCGCCGTCATTCTCTGCGCTGCCATGCTCACTGGATGCGCCGCAAACGAAGAACCACCGGCGCCTGTTCCTAATTCACCCACGGCAGAAGCCGGGACGACCTCCGATTCCGGTGACGTTACCACGAGCACCGGCGGCAATGTTAGCTCAGCCGAAAGCATTCCCGACCAGCCGGAAACCAACGCTGCCGAGCCTACGACTGCCGACGGCGAAACAGCAGGTTCCGCTGAACAAACCAGTGCGACTAGCCAACCCGGTCAGGCAGATTCGGCAACTGCTCAAGCCACTTCATCGACCAAAACTACTTCTCAGACCAAACCCGCAGAAACTCCCAAAGAGGATTTTGACCTCAGCTGGAAACTGAACTCAACCTGGGAAGAAGGCGGCAAAAAATGCGGAGGATACGAAGTAACGATAACCAACAATTCCGGAAAACCGATAAGCAGCTGGACGGTTCAGCTGACTGTACCCAGCGGATTTGAGATAACTTCCGGCTGGAACGGTATCTACACCATCAAGGGAACGACCCTCACAGTCAAGAACGAAAGCTACAATGGCGAGATATCAGCCGGTGGAACTTCAGGCTTCGGCTTCAATTACAGTTCCCCGTCGGAATTCAGACCCGGGAAGGCTACAGTCAACGGCAGCGCCGCTTCCGCAGGCAGCGTTTCCAACGGAAACAGCGGGAATGACGCTCCCGCTTCCACCGATACTCCCGCAACGGTAGTCACCATTCCCCCGGCGCCAGAAGACCCCAAGGGAAGCACCCCGGTAGCGGAACACGGTCAGCTTTCCGTCAAGGGAACGCAGCTTGTGGACAAGAACGGAAAGGGCTATCAGCTCCGCGGAATGAGCACCCACGGCATTACATGGTTCCCGGATTTCGTGAACGAGGACGCATTCCGCACGCTGCGCGATGACTGGAACACAAATGTAGTTCGTCTTGCAATGTACGTTGACGAATGGGGAAACGGTCAGTGCTACATGAACAACAAGGAAGGCAGCAGGCAGCTTCTCGAAAAGGGCGTTGACATCTGCATAAAGCTTGGAATGTACGTTATAATCGACTGGCACGTGCTCAATCCCGGCGACCCAACAGCGTACACGGACGAGGCGATAAAGTTCTTCACCGACATGTCAAAGAAGTACGCCGACTACTCCAACATCATATACGAGATAGTCAACGAACCCAACGGAAACGCCACCTGGAACGGTGTGATCAAGCCATATGCAGAAAAGGTCATTCCCGTGATAAGAAAGAACGACAAGGACGCTGTGATAATTGTCGGTACACCGACATGGAGCCAGGATATTGACCAGGCTCTTGCCGACCCGCTGAAATACGACAACGTTATGTACGCGCTTCATTTCTATGCAGCTACCCACACTGACTGGCTCCGGGAGCGCGCTGAAAAGTGCGTTGCAGGCGGGCTTCCGATATTCGTTTCGGAATTTGGCTGCTGCGACGCTTCCGGCAATGGCGCGAACGACTTCTCTCAGACTGAAAAGTGGCTAAAACTACTCGACAAATACGGCATAAGCTACTGCAACTGGAACCTCGCAAACAAGGACGAAAGCTCCTCTGCATTCAAGACTTCCGCGAAAGCAAACGGAAACTGGTCCGAAGCTGACCTGTCCGAAGCCGGCGCGTGGATACGCAAATGGTTCAGAAATCACTGATATCAAAAGCCCATCGGTTTCCGGTGGGCTGATTAATTTTCACAGAAAATGCCCCCACCGTCACCGATGGGGGCATTATTGTCAACTGATCATCAGAAATCAACGTCAGTGTCGTAGTAGCAGCACTTAAGCAGCTTTTCCATCTCCTCGGGAGAAGGCTGACGGGGGTTGGAACCTGTACATGCGTCCGCAATAGCGTTAACAGCGATGTCATGCAGTCTTTCGAGGAATATGTTCTCCGGAACGAAGCCCTGCTCTGTAGGATAGCTGTCTGCGCCATAGTTCTTGATGCAGTGCGGAATCTTCAGTTCGTCGTTCATACCGCGGAGGTACTTGATGAGCAGGTCTACCTTCTCGTCGTCGCTGGAACCACCGAGGTGCATGTAATCGGCGATAACGCCATAACGTGCCTTTGCGGTGGGATCCTTGGCGTTGAACTTGATTACCTTAGGCAGATACATTGCGTTTGCAGCGCCGTGGATAATGTGTGCGCCGTAATCCTGGAAGATAGCGCCGGTCTTGTGAGCCATGGAGTGAACGATACCCAGCAGAGCGTTGGAGAATGCCATACCAGCCAGGCACTGTGCGTTGTGCATCTTAGCACGTGCAGCCATATCGCCGTTGTAGGACTTTACCAGGTTAGCCTGGATCATCTCGATCGCGTGGATAGCAAGCGCGTCGGTGTAATCGCAGTTGGCTGTGGAAACATAAGCCTCTATAGCGTGGGTCATTGCGTCCATACCGGTGTGAGCAACCAGCTTCTGGGGCATTGTTTCAGCCAGGTCAGAGTCAACGATAGCTACATCAGGTGTGATCTCAAAGTCAGCGATAGGATACTTGATACCGTTGTCGTAATCGGTGATGATGGAGAATGCAGTCACCTCGGTAGCAGTACCGGAGGTGGAAGGAATAGCGCAGAAATGTGCTTTCTTTCTCAGCTCAGGGATACCGAATACCTTGCACATATCCTCAAAGGTACATTCCGGATACTCGTACTTGATCCACATAGCCTTTGCAGCGTCGATAGGTGAACCACCGCCCATTGCAACGATCCAGTCAGGGTTGAACTCCAGCATCTTCTTAGCGCCGTTCATAACGGTGGTAACAGAAGGATCAGGCTCAACGCCATCGATTATCATTACTTCAAAGCCAGCTTCCTTCAGATATCCCTCTGCTCTGTCCAGGAAGCCAAAGCGCTTCATAGAGCCGCCGCCAACTACGATAACAGCCTTTTTGCCCTTGAGTGACTTCAGGTTCTCAAGCGCGCCCTTTCCATGATAGACATCTCTCGGTAAAGTAAATCTAGCCATTGTTATGTACCTCCATTTGTGAAAATGTTGTGAAAAACCTACAGAAATTCATTAGATTTCTACTAGGTTTTTATTGATATTATTATAACACTATAAACGGCGCTTGTAAAATGCTAAATCGGCATAGCATATATTACTTTTATGCATAATTGCTTGTTTCACACAATTTTCGCGAAAAACTTTAGTATATATTACACAAAGAGCAGCCAGCTTTAACACTGACTGCCCTTTAATATGTTACTCTCTCTTGATGGCTTCCATAGCCGAGATGTGTACTGCCTTATTTGCCGGGTAAAATCCCGAGCCAAGGCCGATGATTATTGAGAATACTATCGCAAAGGCGTACAGCCACAACGGTATTATTGACATCGGGCTGTTTGCCGTATCCATCGCCGTAGACAACTTTGTCCAAAAAGTAGCAAAGTCAGTTATCTGAATTGCCTGTGCGGCTTCATTGGTGAAGAAGTTCATTCCCACCGATATGAAGAAACTCAACATGCTGCCGATAATTCCGCCGATAAGACCGATGAACCCAGCTTCCAGCAGGAACACCGTGCGAATATTGCCAAGATAGCAGCCAAGCGCTTTCATGACGCCTATCTCGCGGGTGCGCTCGGAAATGGACATTATCATTGTATTGCAAATTCCGAGAGCCGCAACGAACAGCGAAACCGCGCCAAGTCCTCCGAGCATCATCTGCTGCTTGCGTGCCTCTTCCTCAAGGGGCTTGCGGACGCTTTCCATGGAATATGTGGAATAACCAAGCTTCTTGATGGCGCTTTCAATATCTGCGACCTGCGAGATATCCTTTGCCTTGACATATATCTGGCTATATTCCGTTTTCTGGCTTGATGTCGGATAAAACATTCTCTGCAGCGCCTGCAGGTCAGTCGTGAAGAATATCAGACCCTCGCTGGTGGCGTAATCCTTGTTGTAATCCTCCTTGACAACACCAGTCACCTTTATTTCCTGGTACTTTTTCACGTCATAATTATCATAGCTGTACAACTCCAGCTTTAATGTCTGTCCGTTCAGCTGCAAATACGGGTCAGGCAGCGATGACGGGTCGTTCTCCGTCATCTCCCCGGTATTGGGGTCGTAGGTATACATGTAATCCCAGCGGCTGATAGTATTGCTACCGTCCGGGCGCAAGGTATCCATCAGGTTGTATGCGGTGTACTGCCCGGCAAGCACCTCAAAATCATTCTGCGGGTATGAGCCTTCAATGAGCTGAAAGCCGAACTTCTCTATGGCGTCCTTGTTTATGCCGACGACCTGGCACCACTGCATCTCGTAGCGGTCGTTCGCCCCGGCATATACATTCATGCCAACATTATTCAGCTGCGTCTTTCCGACTGCAACATCAACGTTAGCGATATTCTGGAACTTGCGTATCGCGTCATCGTCAAGCTTTGTGTCTTTCCTGCCGCCGGAATAAACCTGGATAAGCGTCAGGTCGCCCATTCCCTCGAGCATTATCTGCTGGGAATTCTGCACACCGAAGCCTATGGACATCATGGTCACGATGGCGCAGCAGCCTACCACGACGCCAAGCACGGTGAGTATCGTCCGTGACTTGCGCCGGGTGAGGTTCTGCAGTGTCATCTTTATCATGTCAAGTAATTTCATGGTGCGTCACCATTATACTTTCGTCGTTTTATCGCTGTTGTCGGAATTGTCCGATGTCTCGTCAAAATCGTCTTCCCAGTCGATATCGTCTGCAGTGTACTTTTTCTTTCCGCCGTTCTTCTTTTTCTTGACTACTACAATGATGACTACAACTGCAGCCACGACTGCAACACTGCCGCCGATGATGAGCCATGCCCACCACGGGAAGCCCTCTCCACCCTCGTCGGGCATTTCGTTAGTCATGGGATATTCAGGCTCTACCCACTGCTGCTCCTGAACGTTGAGAGTTACTGGAATCTCCTTAACGATCTCATTCATGTTGGAGTCCTCATAGGTGACCTTGAAAATAACTGTCACCTCACCGGACCTGGTAGGAGTTACCACAAAATCTGCGGTGCCATTGCCGCCTGCGGTTACGTTACCTATAACCTTTTCAGTGGAGAGCGCGGTAAAACCGGGGTCGTCGTAAGAAACATCTCCGTCCATGTCATATCCGGCCTTGCCCATTGCACCGTCGTCATACATGATACCGTCTGCCGCATCCATAATTACGCTGGACATCATTGCAAAATCGCCCGTGGAACCGCCAACATTATCCACTGCGTCGCTTGTTGCGGAATTGCCGCTGTCAACCGTACCATTATCGCTGCCATTATCAGCAGAAGAGCCGCTGACTAACTCGACCTTGACATTCGCCGCGTCGGAGCGTCCCTTGTTCATGTAGCTGAGCGTAAGGTAAACCTCGTTGCCCGTGTAAACATCGTATGTAGGCTTGCTTACAGAGAATGTCATCTTATCCGGCTGATAAAGCGGAACATAGATGGACTGCTCGGAATTCATTGTGTTGCGTGTTTCACCGGTGACATAATCGTACTTGAACGATACGGTCACGGAAGAAGTACCCGTCGTCGCAGTAGGAAGCGCTCTCAGCTGAACCGACTCGCTCGCAGAACCAGCCGCCGCAAGAGTGGGATAGTAGAACGAGTTGCTGCCGCCGTAAATGGAAAGGTCGCCGCTCGCATTGACAGTCATGATAAGATTTTCAATGCCGGTGGAGGGATTTGTGTTGTAGAAATCCAGGGAAAGGGTGAATATATCGCCTGCCGCGATCTGGTCTGCACCGATATCGTATCTGCCGATTATAATGTTCGGTGCTGCTGCATTGTCCTTTCCGTCCTCACCCTTGTTTGCCGCAGCGATAAGGGTAATGGAGGAAGTGCCGTCCTTCTGGATAATGGAGGTGTTCCTGCCGTAGGAATACTTCATTTCGGCAGTAATTCCCTGCTTAACGGAAGCGATGTTCTCCAGGGTCTTGAACTTGACCTTGATAGTAGCGGCGTCCTTGGGACGGATAATGTCGATATGACCAGCCTCTGTTCCGTCAAGGAAATAAAGCGCGTCCGTGCTGGTGAAGTCGATGAACACATCTCTTACAGTGATGTCACCGTAATTCTTAACGGTAATGGCATACTCATACTCTGTATCAGGGACGAGCGCAGTGCCGAGGTTTTCACCGGATATTCTCAGCACGGGCGCGGAGGATATCGCAGAATTCATGGTGACTGTGCCGCTCTTGGTTTCTGCAGTCAATGTGCCTGCCTTCTGATAATAGTACTCAATGTCAACGTCCAGGGTCTGGTTGACTGCGGTGAGCTCCGCATTGGTGTTGAAGTACACCAGAATGCGCTTCTCAGCGCCTGCCTTTATCTTATCAACAAAGAACTGTTCTCTGCCCTCGGTGATGGTAAGTCCCTCACTTGATTTCACTTTTACTGTGACATTAACCATGTCCTCAGTGCCCTTGTTTGTGATGTAGAACGACTTGCGGTAGGACTTTCCGGCTTCAAGTGCGCTGCTGAAAGGCTTGGAGGTTATCACAGGCAGCGGGGCAGAGCCTGCGCCCTTGCCAAACATTATGAAAGACTGCTCATAATCCGCATTCTGGTCTTCGCTGCCCGTGGTATAGGTGTATTTCAGCGCAAGCTTTATCTCCTGACGAAGCGCGGTGATCTCCTTCATGGTGCGGAACTTCACATTTATAATGCGCTGCTGGTTCACGGGAATGCTGTCAAAATATGTATAGCCCGAACCGCCGCTGATAACGATGTCGTCGGAGCCGGAGAAGCTTGCAAAAATGCCCTTCATATCAGCGGTACCGATATTCTTGACGAGGAACTGGCCATTGTATTCCCTGCCGCCCTCTATCTCGGTTTCCGTGAGATCGAACGTAGCGTTGATGACGGGATATACTGTCTTAATGGTGGAAACCTCTGCCGCAACGGAAACCTGTCCGTTTGCAGAACCGCTGACCTCAGCGGAACCATTATCATAATAGTATCTCAGGGATACGCTGAAACTCTGCTTGAGCGAAGTTATCTTATCCAGCGCACGGTACTTGATAACAAGCGACTTCTCCTGCTTGATGCCAAGAGAATCGATATCCTGCGTTCCGGTGCCGTCAACCACAAGGATATCATCAGAGGAACTTATCTCGGCAAGCATGTTATACGCGGCTGTCATACCGAGGTTCTTCAGCGTGATGCGGAATTCACCCTCTTCACCAGCCTTTATCGGCTCGTCGGGCTGAACTGCGGAGATCATGATGGTTGGTTCAGCAACATTGATAACAGGATCGTTGCTATCTGCGCTTTTCTCGGTGCATTCAGTTATGTTCACTGAACCGCTGGAATAGTCATTACCGCCGGAATAGCCAACCATAAAGCCGAAGCTGTTGCTGCCGCCTGTCCATTTGCAGTTCTTGAGAACTACCTCATAGATAAGCAGCTCATCGCCCTTGGAAATTACTTTGAGCGACTCAAAATCGCCCTTGAAGCTGTCCATGCTCTTTAAAAAGTCGATGTCCTTTTCCTTGTTGGGCAGCTGCGAGGTCTTTACCTTGATATCCTTGATGGTGAGCTTCATATTGAAGGTATTGCCAGAGTAAAGCTCGTCGATAGCCTTTCCCTTGGAATTAGTGATATCATAGCGGAACACCACCGGGTTAAGGGTGAGCCCTGACGGGTCGGGGCTTTCAGTGGTTGCCGCATAAGCCATTAAAGGCGCCGCCGGAACTGCAGAAGCCATTATCGCAGCGCCGACAAATACAGATAAGAATTTGTTCAGTATTTTACCCATTGTTTTCTCCTTTTGTATCGCTGACTATTCTTCCATCGACCAGAGTTACAATTCTGTCTGCATATTTTGCAAGCTCCGGGTCGTGGGTCACGAGAACTATCGTCTGGTTGAATTTACGTGCAAATGACTTTATCATGTCCATTACTTCGATAGTCGTCTTGGAATCCAGGTTGCCTGTCGGCTCGTCCGCAAAGACAACGTCCGGCTTTGCAACGAACGCCCTCGCGATTCCGACTCGCTGCTGCTGACCGCCGGACATCTGCCGCGGATAGTGCTTCAGGCGGTTTCCCAGACCGACTTTGCGCAGCATATCCACTGCCATTCTGGTGCGCTTTCGCTTATTTTCCCCTCGGAACATCAGCGGCATTGCAACATTCTCAACTGCAGTCATAAACGGCAGCAGGTTATAGGACTGAAACACGAACCCGATGTGCTTCTGCCGGAACGACGCCAGTTGATTTTCAGACAGCCTCGTTATCGGGACGCCTCTTATGTATACGTCGCCGTAAGTCGGTTTTTCAAGTCCGGCAAGCTGATTGAGCAGTGTAGATTTACCCGAGCCAGATGTGCCGAATATGCAGCACAGTTCCCCTTCCATGATATCAAGGTTTATGCGCTTTAATGCAACAACAGGCTCTCCGCCTTCAAGCTTGTATTCCTTGCGCAGGTCCTTGACATGTATCATGGCTCTTGGCTTCCTGGGCTTTTTTTCGTCCATGCCGTCACCCCCTTTTTCATCTCTCTATTCTATAAAACAGGTGAAAATATAAATAGGTTGCAATATATCCAAAAATATTTTCACTATTTTTATAAAAAGTATATCAGGATATTATGTTTTTGTCAATAATTGTTACAAAACTGTAATAAAAAAAGCGCCCCTTTCAGGGCGCTCTTCATTTTTAAGCGATCAGCTCTTGGGAATGCATGCGGAAATAGCAGACGCAACATTGCTGATAGGCATAGTCTGGAGGTAGATCTTGCCAGGACCTGTAACAACAGTATTGAACAGCCCCTCGCCGCCAAACAGAACGTTGCCCACGCCCTTGATGGTCTGGATATCCATTGTGCAGGAACCGGACATTGCAGCCAGATAACCTGTATCGATCAGCATCTGCTGACCTGCAGCCAGCTCGTATTCAACAACATATCCGTCGATCTCGACGAAAGCCATACCAGTTCCGTGAAGTCTCTGCATGATGAATCCCTCACCGCCGAAGAAGCCTGCGCCAAGCTTCTTCTGGAATGCTACGGACAGTTCAACGGACGGCTCAGACGCCAGGTACCCTGACTTCTGCACGATGAAATCGCCCTTGCTGACATCTATCGGAATGATAGAGCCCGGGAAGCTGGAAGCAAATGCGATCATTCCCTGACCGCCGACAGCGGTGTATGTATTCTGGAACATAGACTCGCCGGAGAACATTCTGCCGAATGCCTTGCCGATACCACCGGCGCCTGTATCCATCTTCATGTTGGGGGTCATCCACGCCATAGCGCCCTTTTCGCACTTAACGGACTCGCCTGCTTCAAGATATACAATTACGACGGGCAGCGGCTCGCCCTTGATCTCATACCTCATAATTACTCCTTTTAATTAAAATAGTTTTGTAAATTTAAGGGTATTTGCTGTTATTATTATACAATATTACCCGAAGGTTGTCAAGTATTTTTTTGCACTTTTCAGGATTTTCGCAGCGACATAATTATAATGTAAGCTGACGTTATCAAAAACGTCGGGCTGAAACTCCTGCTGAACAATATCAGGCAGGCGCTGCACTGAACTGCAGAAATTACGCCAGCCGCGAACATCACCGCGTCAACCCGCTCCGGTCTGACAGATGATATCACCGCAAGCCTGAGAAGCCGTTTGCCGTCGAACTCCCCAACGGGCAGCAGGTTGAATGCACCGGTGAAAAGGCTCACAGCAGCCGCTCCGTATTCCCCCAGGATATACAGCGCCGTGGCAAGCGCGAAATTCATCAGGCACCCTGCCGAATAAACCGCAGCCTGCGTTCCGAACGGTCGCCGTTCTGTTTCTGACGACGTTATGCGTATCCCGGCGCCGTAGAAAGTCACGCTTTCGGGAATGATACCGCATGCCGCCATCACAGCAAAATGCGCGAGTTCATGCGCCGCGCAGACTGCAAGCGCCACCAGCCCGAATCCCTCCCGGTCCAGCCAGAAAAAAACGGCAAGCACCAGCGGAAACGTGAAATCAAGCCGCAGCGCGGTGCGTTTCAATTTGAATTCTATCATGCTGAATTATATGCCCATGCCACCGAAAAAATAACAAGCCCCTGTCATTTCTGACAGGGGCAGTGAAATTATCAGTCCTTGAATACCGCGCCGGTATTGGAGGAAGTAACCATCTTTGCGTATCTCTTGAGATAGCCGGAAAGTTCCTTGGGAGGAAGAATTCCCTTTTCCTTGCGCTTTGCGATCTCTGCGTCGTCAACCAGCAGTGTTATGCTGCGGTTGGGAATGTCGATGTGTATCTTGTCGCCGTCCTCAACGAACGCAATAAGACCGCCCTCGGCTGCTTCCGGAGAAACATGTCCGATAGCCGCGCCGCGGGAAGCGCCGCTGAAACGTCCGTCAGTGATAAGTGCAACGTTGCCGTCGAGTCCCTTGCCGACGATAGCCGCTGTAGGAGCCAGCATTTCGGGCATTCCGGGACCGCCCTTAGGACCTTCGTAACGGATAACCACAACATCGCCTGCCTTGATGTCGCCGCCAAGGATAGCGTCGCATGCAGCCTGCTCACCGTTGAATACGCGCGCTGTGCCAGTGAAGTCCATCATCTCGGGCTTTACTGCGCCCTGCTTTACAACGGAACCGTTCTCAGCGAGGTTACCGCTCAGGATAGCGATACCGCCGTCCTTGCGTACCGGTGAGTCGATCTTGTGGATAACAACGCCGTCGGCGTCCTTTGCCTTTGCAATGCGGTCTGCCTGTGTGCCGGAAACCGTCATTACATCGGTATTAACATGACCGCCCTTGGAAAGTTCGCGGATAACTGTCTGGATACCACCGACTGCGTTCATATCAGTGATAAACACGCTGGAAGCAGGATTAAGCTTTGCAAGCTGCGGGGTCTTTCTGCTCATCTGGTCGATGTCGTCAAGGGTGATATCGACCTTTGCCTCGTGTGCGATGGCAAGCAGGTGGAGTACGGTGTTGGAAGAAGCGCCGATGGCCATATCGGTTGCAAGCGCATTCAGCATGTTCTTCTTGGTTAGAATGTCGCTGGGACGGATATTCTCCTTTACCAGTTCAACAACGCGCTCACCGGATTCCTTTGCAAGTCTGCGGCGCGCGGAATTAACTGCAGGCTCAGTGCCGGCTGTGGGGAGCGCAAGTCCCAGCGCCTCAGTCAGGCAGTTCATGGAGTTAGCGGTGTACATACCGGAGCAGCTGCCGCAGGTGGGGCATGCGTTATCTTCGAAATCCTTGATAACGTCGTCGTCTATCTCACCGTTGGAATACTGACCGATTGCCTCGTAAATCTCGGAATAACCAACGCGCTTTCCCTGTACGCAGCCGGGGTTCATAGGACCGCCGCTGCAGAAGATTGAGGGCAGGTTCATTCTGGCAGCTGCGAGCACCATTCCGGGTACTATCTTGTCGCAGTTAGGAATGAACACAACACCGTCCAGCGGGTGCGCAGTCAGCATGACTTCGATACTGTCGGCGATGAGCTCTCTGGAAGCCAGTGAATATCTCATGCCCTTGTGGTTCATCGCAAGTCCGTCGCAGACGCCTATTGTAAAGAACTCAAACGGAACGCCTCCTGCGTTTCTGATACCGTCCTTTACTGCGCGGGAGATCTCGTGCAGGTGCATATGTCCGGGGACGTAGTCGCTGGCAGCACAGACAACCGCGATAAACGGTCTGTGCATTTCGCTGTCAGTTACTCCCAGAGCCTTGAGTATCGCTCTGTGAGGAGTCTTTTCTACACCCTCTTTAATAAGATCACTTCTCATGATGTTTCCTTTCCTCCCGGCATGCCGGGTATTCTTTTTATTTGCAGGATCTGTGCAGCATTGCCGCGCCGATTATTCCTGCGTCATTACCGAGGGAGCAAATCACGATCCCGGTATTTTTAGCGCTTCTCTTGGAGTACACCTGCTCTGCGACCGCTTCTTTAAGCGGAATGAGCAGCGTATCGCCCTCGTTGCATACCCCACCGCCGATGCATAGAATATCCGGCTGGAATATGTTTATCACATTGGTGATTCCCACCGCGAGGTACTTCACGTACATGTCGGTGACGGACTTTCCGGCTTCGTCGCCCTGCTTCATCGCCTGGTACGCAGTCCTTGCGCTGACTTTGCCCTCCTGCCTTATAATCTTTGCCATAAGGCTCTCGGGGAATTTCTCAGCAGTCTCGCGGGTCATGTTGACAAGCCCGGTCGCCGAGGAATACGCTTCAAAGCAGCCCCTGCGCCCGCAGGTGCATGGACGTCCGTCCACGACGATAACGGTGTGTCCTATCTCTCCACCAGCGTAATTGGAGCCGCTGTAGATCTTTCCGTCGATTATGATGCCGGAACCAACGCCGGTGCCAAGCGTAATAACGACTGCGGTATCCGCGCCTTTCGCGGCGCCTGCGCAGTACTCACCGAATGCAGCGGCGTCCGCGTCGTTGCCGAGGAATGTCGGCACCCCGAACCTGCTCTCAATGTCGGTGCGCAGCGGCGCATTCACGAAACCGAGGTTGTTGGAATACTCCACCACGCCGGTCGCCTGATTGCATGTCCCCGGGCAGCCGATGCCGATGGAGCCAAGCTGCTGTGGTGTGATCTCCGCTTCCGCACACGCAAGTTCAGCCGCGCGGATTATGTCTGCGAGGATATCCGCATATGGGCGCGGTGAATTCGTCTTGACCTTGGAACGCGCGATTATCTCGCAGTTTTCGTTCACTATTCCGCACGCTATATTGGTGCCTCCTATGTCTATGCCGAGGTGAACTGCCATAATACGCCTCCAGTCAGATGTCAGATGATGTCAGTGAGGATTATCGTGCCCTTGCCAGTGACGGTGTAGTCCCCGGTGCCTGCGCTTACAAACAGGCTGTCGCCCTTCTTTGCGCCGACCTTTTCAGCACCTGCGGCAACCTCAAAACTACCGTCAAGAACCAGCAGGGAGTTGAACGAACCCTCGCCCGCAGTGAGCTTTGCAGTGCCGTCAAGCTCCAGCTTGTTGACATTGAAGTACTCGCAGGAACGCAGCAGCGTTTCTGTCCCACCCTGGATAGCGGTGGGAGCGCCCTGTGCGGTGGTAGGGTACTTGGGGGGAACGAGGTTGGTGACGTCCTTGGCTTTCTCAACGTGGAGTTCACGCGGCTTGCCGTCCTTGCCAACTCTGCCGTAATCGTAAATTCTGTATGTAGTGTTGGAATTCTGCTGTATCTCTGCGATGAGAATTCCCTTGCCGATAGCGTGGAGCGTGCCGCTCTCGATGAAGAACACGTCGCCCTTGTGCACTGGAACATTATTTGTAACTTCCAGAAGAGTGTTGTTGGCAATGCGCTCTGCGAACTCTTCCTTGCTTATCTCGTGCTTGAAGCCGTAAAGAAGCTCAGCGCCGGGGTCGCAGTCAACGATGTACCACATCTCCGTCTTGCCGTATTCACCCTCGACGCGCAGTGCGTAATCATTGGACGGGTGCACCTGAACAGACAGGTTGTCCTTGGCGTCGATAAGCTTTATCAGCACCGGGAAGTACTCAAAACGGTCGCAGTTCTTGCCCAGAACGGACTTACCCTTTGCGGCGATGTAATCGGAAAGCGTCCTGCCGTCGAACTCACCGCCTGCGATCATGCTCTGACCGTCCTTGTGGCAGCTGAGTTCCCAGCTTTCCGCTATCCTGTCGGAATCCAGTTCCTTTCCATATTCCTCACGGAGTCTGTTGCCTCCCCAGATGTAGTCCTTGCAGGGTGCTTTCAGTTTTAATATTGCCATAATATGTATCCTTTCTTAATAGCCTAAGCTTTCGTTGACGATGATCACTTTAATTCTGTCCTTGACTCGCTGCTGAGCCATTCGGACGTAGGAGCAGCATATCCTGCCCCTGCTCCTGCAATGGGCGCAGCTTCCGGTTATTTCGCATGGCGTGCCGGAATTCAGGCGCCTGGTATTCTTCGGCGCAGCGACCTGTTCAACGCGACAGACGGCTTCTTCCATGTCCCTGACTATCTTGTTTACGCCGACTATCAGAATCACCTGCGTCGGTCCGTATATCATAGCGGAAACGCGATTGCCCCTGCCATCGACGTTGTACAGTTCTCCGTCCTCGGTGACTGCGTTGCTGCTCGCAAGGAACGTGTCCGAAACAAACGCCTTGTGCAGGATATCCTCGACCTCCTCGGGAGTTTTTCCCTCGGAACGGTCAAGATACACGCCCTTGAACTCCGTCATGAGCATCTGCTTGACGCCGCTTTCCTCAAGGGTGACAGAGCCGCCTGCGGTGATGAGTTTGTCATTCTTCACAAGTCCGCGTACTATGTCGAACAGCTCGTCGCGGCTCTCGGCGTAGTAGGCTTTCATGTTATTCCTTTCAAGCGCCGACATTGTGCGCTGTATTCTCTCTTCCATAGTGCCTCCGTTAATCGGTCTGTCCTGCCTTCTGGCGTATCGTCTGTACGGAATTCGGGGAGATGGTGAAGCTTCCGTCATCGTTGTAGTCGCCATAGGGAACATAGTATTCCGCAGGATTTATGCCGTATTTTATCGTATTCAGCATGGCAGCCTTGCTGCTCTTGTAACGCTCGGTGGTAAGGTCAGTTTCCGCATTATCCATGATGTTGGAAGCGTAAACGTCAAGCAGCGAACTGTCGATATAAGAAACATTCTGATTGATAAGCTCGATGAGTATTGAACCGATCATATTAAAACGGTAACTCTCACCCTCGCCGAAATCAGCGAACATGATGTACCTGAACAGCATGTCAGACGTGAATATCTGCGTGCCGGAATTTATAGCCTCAGAGTCGGAGCCGTCGGTTATCAGTATGGTCTTTGCAACGTCGTATTCCACATTTCCGAAAGCGGAAAGCAGGTTCAGCAGGCTGTTGCGCGTAAAGCGTATATACCCGTCGAAATCCACGCCGATGATACCGCCCACTGCCTTTGCAACACCGCTGCCGCCCTGTGCCGCGTAGATGTTCGGCAGAGTTCTGCCCGCAGACTGCAGCGCGATACCCTCAGTCACAGGAATATAGGTCATTCTGTTCTCGACTGCGTCGTAAACCACCGCGATGAACAGTGACGGCAGGTCGTCGTCCGCGTCGGATATCATCGTCATAACAGAAAGGTTCATGCTCTGGTCGGGCACAAAATCCTCTGACAGGGTGCCGTTGGTGTTCAGCCCGGTCTCTTTGCTCTGCGGGAATATCAGATCCTTCAGAGAAAGAACCACCATGATTATCATTGCAAGTGTTATCCCGAATGAGATGAAGTAAATATACCAGTTGCTTTTTCTGCGTACTGCCATAGTATTGCCTTTCATTGAGCCGCTGTTTTCTCCAGACTATTTATGAAAAGGTATTGAAATTTTGGAGAAGAAGTAATATAATAGATAAGGTATATCTGAAGATCTGCGGCATAGTTATTTATAATCAGGCGGAAATAGTCCGCATGGCATAACAAATCGAATACCTAATTCTATTATACCACACTTTTTCAGAAATTTCAACACATTGAGGAGCGAACATGAAGAATTTTTATCACAGAACATGGGCAGAAATCGATCTCGACGTCCTGAAAAAGAATATTGATATAATCCGCAGCTATGCCGGCGACAAGGACATCATCGCGATAGTAAAGGCGAATGCATACGGGCACGGCGACGCTGAAACCGCAAAAGCGCTGAACAACTGCGGAGTAAAGCACTTCGCGGTTTCCAACCTCTGGGAAGCGCAGAACCTTTCCTCAGCAAAAGTTGAAGGCGATATCCTGATTTTCGGCTACTGCGATGTTCCGCTGGTGCTGGAGAATGTTGACAAGAATTACCTGTTCACCGTTGGCAGCGTGGAATACGCCGAAGAACTTTCGCAGGCTGCGGTCAGCGCAGGCGTGAAAGTGCCGGTGCACATCAAATTCGACACTGGAATGTCCCGCGTAGGTATCACCACCGGCGAGGAAGCCGACCGTATTCTCGCGCTCCCAGGGCTTGAGTGCAGAGCCGGTTACACTCATTTTGCAGTCGCCGACTCTCTCGAAAAAGAGGACGAGGAATTCACGCAGCTGCAATACAAGCGGCTTTCCGACATCTGCAGGAGCAGGAATATCCCCATGCACTGCCAGAACAGCGGTGGAATTCTGTTCCACAAGGGCTTTGACGCAGATTTCGTCCGCGCCGGCATCGTGATGTACGGTCACCGTCCGAATATCGAATACCCGCTTCCCGATGGAATTGGCTCGATATTCTCGCTGAAATCGGTCATCTGCCAGATAAAGACGATACAACCTGGCGTAACGGTAAGCTACGGCAGGACATTCACCGCTGACAAGCCTACCAGGCTGGCGCTTATTCCCTGCGGTTACGCCGACGGGTTCAACAGAAAGCTTTCCGGTCAGTGGAACGTCCTCGTCTGCGGAAAGCCTGCACCTGTCTGCGGAAGAATATGCATGGACCAGACCCTAATTGACATCACTGATATTCCCGAAGCAAAGATAGGCGACGTCGTAACGGTGTATTCCAACGAAACATACGGTGGTTCCTCCATCGACCATGCGGCTGAAATCGCAGGAACGATAAGCTATGAGCTTCTCTGTTGCATCGGCACGAGAGTTCCGCGGCTGTACATCGAAAACGGAGAGGAGAAGGATCTACTCAGATACCTCTGATAACAGTTATCCCCTGCATTCATCGTGCAGGGGATTTTTTTATTTGTCCGCGTCGTCGTTGTTCTTTCTCAGCCTGATGGACTGTCTAACAGGCTCCGGCTCGGGCTGCTCGTGGTATTCCGGCGCTTCGAACCAGAAAGTGCTCCCCTTTCCGACCTCGCTGTCGGCGCCGTACCTGAACCCGTGCTGCTCCAGCACGTTCTTTACAATAGACAGACCTATGCCGCTGCCCATCTTGGCGCGCTTGTGGGTCTTGTTCCGCTCGCTGACTTTGTAGTATCTGTCCCATATGTAGGGCAGATATTCCGGAGCGATGCCGTCGCCGTGGTCGGTGACTTCAAAGCGCATAAGCCCCGGCTCCTTACGGTAGAGCCTAACGATGACCGTGTTGTCGTCGCCGGTGTAGGTGACTGCATTGTTGATGAGGTTATACACCACCTGCTCCAGCTTTGTTACGTCGGCATTTATCATAATTCCGTCGTCGGCGTGGAGTTCGATGATTATTCCGTCGTTCTCCTTGAGGATATCAAAGCGCGAAATCACACCGGAAAGCCGCTCCGAAAGGTCGAACACCGACATGTTCATTTCTGTAACGCCCGCCTGCAGCTTCGACAGGTCAAGTATGTCGTTGACCAGCGAGGAAAGGCGGTCCGTTTCGTCTATGATGACTTTCAGGTGACGCTCGCGCTTTTCCGGATTATCGCCGGAAAGGTCGCGTATCATTTCTGCGTATGCCTTTATCATAGTCAGCGGAGTGCGCAGGTCGTGGGAAATGTTCGCCATGAGTTCCCGGCGCAGGTCGTCGGATTTCGCTATCTCCCTAGAAGCGTCCTGCAGGGTCGCCGCAAGCTGCTTTATCTCGTTGAAATCCTTGTCGTCGATGGTGGCGTCGAACTTACCCTGAGGCAGCTCCTTGGCGTGCTTGTTTATCCTTATAATGGGGTTTGTAAGCCTGTTTGCGAAGAACGCCGAGATGAACACCGTCAGCATCATGATTATCACCGCAACGAACAGGAACTGCCGCTGGAAAATCGCCATCGTGCTGCCGACCGGTTCCATATAGCTGCAGATGAATATGAACGCATCCGGGTCGTCCTTGTCGCCGATATAGGTGCACATGGTGAGGACTGTGTTGTTCTCGCGCTCATCGCGGAACTTCTCATAATATATGCCCGTGTCAGAATCCAGCGCCGCCTGACGATACTGCGTCTTGTCAAGCTGGTACATGGACTGGCTTCCACCGAGGTAATCAACCACGCCACGGTAATACGGCGTAGTCAGCTCGATGTACATTTTGTTCTTCCACGCAATTCTGGTGACAGCCGCGTTGAAATCGTCGCCGTTATCGTTGCTGACCGTCCAGCTTGCCTTTATATACGCCATTGCTTCCGCGATCTCATAGGATTTCATCCACTCATAGAACATCGGGAACATAGCGATAAGGAACACATATGTGAAAACGAGCATTGAAATGACTATCGCTTCAAAGCGCACCCAGACGTTGAATTTAATGCTCCTGAGGAATTTCATCAGTTAGCCTCGAATTTGTAGCCCATTCCGCGTAGTGTGACGATGTAGTTGCGATACGGACCGAGATTGTTCCTGAGCATCTTTATGTGTGTATCTATCGTGCGGTCGTCTCCGAAGAAGTCGTAGCCCCACACCTCTTCAAGAAGCTTGTTGCGGGTCAGCGCGATATTCTTGTTGCGAACGAGGTAGAAAAGCAGGTCGTACTCCTTGGGGGTGAGGTTAGCCTTTACGCCGTCGATATACACGTCGCGGGAGGTAAAGTTTATCTCCAGCCCACCGAACTTCACCGTTTCAGGCGCAGGCGCAGCGGGCGCTGCAGCAGCAGAATTCCGCTTGACTATCGCGTTCACTCTCGCCATTACTTCCTTCGGTGAAAAGGGCTTGACAACATAGTCATCGATGCCCAGCTCAAAGCCGAACAGCTTGTCGTACTCCTCTCCCCTTGCGGAAAGCATCAGCACCGGAATCTGCTTTATCTTGCGTATCTCCTTGCACGCGGAATAACCGTCGAGCCGCGGCATCATGACGTCCATGATGATTATGTCGTAGTCGTTGTTCTTCACCATTTCAACCGCCTGCATGCCGTCGCATGCCTCGGATACCTGGTGTCCCTCAAACTCCGCGTATTCCTTGATGACCTCGCGGATATTCTCTTCATCGTCAACAACAAGAATTCTGTACATGATATCATCTCCTATTTCAATTAAGCCACAAACTGTTTCTTTTCACAATAGATTTTTCTGCTGAAATCAGGCGCTCTGTTCAAGAACGCCGTTATCAGCACTGTTTCCCTGTGCTAATGATTATAACCCACAAATATGAACACGGCGTGAAAACTCACTGAATTTTAGCTGTGTATGTCGGTTTTTTCTCCAAAGAACCGCACCACCTCAAGCATCATCTGCTCAGGCATATCGGGCAGGTCGGTGACATAAGGCACGATCTCCGGAGTATCGAAACGCATGTAAGACCCGGGGAACGCCTCCACCCAGGGGATATCAAGTATTGCTTCCACCTTTCCACCGCGGTGGTTCAGCGAGAACGTTCCCCCGCAGGACTTCGCGAACCGCTCTATTATCGGAATGCCGAATCCCAGCCGCTGGTATGTGAAATTGATATCCAGCCTGTCCCTGAAATCCTCGCGGGTATACATGATGTTCTCATTGACGATCTTTATTTCGATGTACTTTCGCTTGTGCACAGTGGTCTGGTAGACCGTCATCACCGGCGAGGTATCCTCCGGGGAATACAAAAGCGCATTCTGAATGGCGTTGACAAGCGCCACCGTCGCCCTTCTGCTGTCAGCGAATGCATTCAGCTCCTCAAGTTCAACGAACACCTCAACGTGCCTGCCGCATTTGGCAAGTGCGGCATTGCACCGCTCTCCGAGGGATCTGCACAGCGCGCCCATGTCCATTATCTGGCTGCCGTTCTTGTCCAGCAGCATTCCCGCGTATTCAAACGCATTCTTTGAAGCGGTGGAAATGTTCATAACGGACTGCTCCACGCTCAGCACATCGGAGAGAGCAGAAAAATCCTCCCTCTCCATCAGCGCCCCGCGCAGCTTTTCAGCGCCTGCCCAGATCTTCGACAGATTGGACTCCACCACCGTGAACAGCGGCAGCACGCTGGAAGCCAGGTCTGCCCTCTCCGCGATATTCTGCGCTTCCTTTATTGAAATGAACTCGCAGATATACGCGTCGCTTTCGCCAGCGGAATTCTTCACCGGCATAATGCGGCAGCACCAGTACTTATCGTCGCGGTAGAACGACGCCTCAGTAATATCGTGCATCGGGTTCGGGACTGCTTCTGCAAGATAGGACAGCAGATTTTCTCCCTCGGGAAGCATCTCACAGCCGGCAACGCATTTCAGCGTGCTGTCAAGGCAGGCTATTTTGTCCAGCCTGCCCGAAAACAGCGAAAGGTACGGCTGCAGCAGATTTCTGATATCCGGCATGCGTTACTTCATCAGCTCTTCCATCTCGTCGATAAGTTCGCCGAAAAGCTTCAGCGCGTCAGTTACCGGCTTGGTGGAAGTCATGTCAACGCCTGCGCTGCGGAGCAGCGAGATAGGATCCCTGGAGCAGCCGCCGCTCAGGAAGCCGATGTAGTCCCTGACGGCAGGCGCGCCCTCTTTCAGAATTCGCTGGCTGAGCGCGATCGCGGCTGAAAAGCCCGTTGCATACTGATATACATAGTAGTTGTAGTAGAAATGCGGAATACGCGCCCATTCCATGTCAAGTTCATGGTCGATAACAATATCATCGCCGTAATACAGCAGATTGAGCTTTCTGTAAAGTTCGCACATAACGTCGGCGGTCAGGCTCTCGCCGTTCTCTGCCTTCTCGTTTATCATCAGCTCAAACTCTGCGAACATGGTCTGGCGATAAAGCGTTGTGCGGAACTGCTCCAGGAAGTAGTTTATGAGATAAGCGCGGCGCTTCTTGTCGGTGGTTATCTTTAAAAGGTGCTGCATGAGCAGGCTTTCGTTGCAGGTGGAAGCCACCTCAGCCACGAAAATCACATAATCCGCATAAACGACCGGCTGGTTCTTGTTGGAAAGATACGAATGGATAGCGTGACCCATTTCGTGCGCAAGGGTGAATTCGCTGTCAAGGGTGTCCTTATGGTTCAGCAGAACATAGGGGTGAACTCTTGCACCTGCGGAATACGCGCCGCTGCGCTTTCCCTCATTCTCGTAAACGTCTATCCAGCGGTCCTTTATTCCCTGGCTGAATATCGCGCGGTAATCCGCACCCATAGGTTCCAGCGAGTCATAGACCTCCTGCTTTGCCTGCTCAAACGGTATCTTCACCTCAATATCGCTGACGATGGGAGCATACAGGTCATATGCGTGGAGTTCGTCCACTCCCAGCAGCTTCTTGCGCAGCTTGACGTACTTATACATATAATGCATGTTCTCGTGTACTGCTTCGATAAGCTGCTTGTAAACCTCAACAGGCACCTCGTTCCCATCGAGCGCAGCCTGCAGGGTGTTTTCGTAGTTCCTTGCATGCGCGCGGAAAGTCAGGCACTTCACCTGAGAAGAAAGCACTGCCGCAGAGGTGTTGCGGAAGTTCTCATACACGCCGTAAAGGCTCTCGAAAGCGGACTTGCGCAGTTCGCGGTCGTTGGAATGCATCAGCGGAATGTAGCTTCCGTGAGTTACCTGGTGCTTGTTGCCGTCCTTGTCGGTCGCGTCGGGGAATTTCAGGTCCGCGTCGTTGAACATGGAAAAGATGTTATCCGGGGAACCTGTCATTTCCCCCGTGAGAGCCATTATGCGCTCCTCGGCTTCTGAAAGGATATGCGCACGTCTGCGGCGCACTCTGTCGATGCACAGGCGGTAAAGTTCCATTTCAGGCTGCTCCCTGAAAAAGCGCTCCATCGTTTCGTCGTCGATGGAAAGCAGCTCCGGAGTCACGAATGCAGAAGCGCCGGAAATATCCACAAACAGCATTTCCATGCGGCTCACCATGTCCTGATACTTAGCGTCGCGGGTGTCCTCGTCGTTCCTGCGCTGGGCGTAATTCACCAGCGCTTCAAGCACGACGGTCATGTCGTCGTCCAGCCTGAGGTACTCCAGCAGCTTTGCGGAATCAGTGCTGAGCAGTCCCTTATAGGAAGCTATCTTCTCAGCATATCCCCTGGCTTTGACAAGGTCCTGCTCCCACGCGGCGTCGGTGGGGTAAATGTCCTCGATAGCCCACTTGTCCTTTTCAGGGATATCGCATCTCTGTGGTATTCTTTCTGACATAGTATATCTCCTTGTAAATTTATTTCATACGCCTGGAAATCTTGGGTTTGAGCACCTTTTCATAGAACGGGAAAAACAGCCCCAGGAAAAGGTCGTAAAGCACGAAAGCGACTGCGCCCAGTCCCAGCAGCACCCACTGACCGTACTGCCCGAATTCGCCCATATCCTCCAGCAGCTGGCTCATGCCGAAAAGGTTTATCAGCACGAAATAGCAGGAAACCGCAGCAGCCGCATACAGAGCGACTTTAGCCACCCAGCGGAGCACAGCGGCCTTTATCTTCATGATGTACTGCCTTACTATCGGGTAATACCCCAGCAGGAAAATAAACATCATGCTCGCTTCGTAATTTGCGGTGAACAGCATTGTCAGGAGCCCGACAGCCACGTAGCTTACCAGCCCGTAACGCACCCCGAGCCGTTCCCTTATGACCCAGATGAGAACGCCTGCCACCATAGGGCTGACGTATTCAAACCCGGGTATCATGCCCAGGCAGAACATCAGCGCCACCGCAAGACCGCTCATTATTCCGCACAACGAAACGATATAGGCGATACCGGGTCCCTGTTTATCAGCCATTCAGCGCCTTCTCCTGCCCGTAGTACTTCATGCTCTCTTCCTTGCGCTCCCTGCCGACCTTGAGGAGTTCCTTCAGGGTGGGCTTGTCGTCGTTAACCATTGCGTCGCGGTATTCAGTGAGCTTTTCGATTATCGTGTTTATCTCAAACAGCAGAGCGTCCTTGTTGCAGAGGAACAGACTGCTCCACATCTCCTCGTTCAGCTTTGCGACGCGGGTCAGGTCAAGGAAGCTTCCCGCAGAGAAGCCGTCCGCACGCAGCAGCGACGGGCTCTTTACATACGCATTGGAAACCACATGCGCCAGCTGCGACGTGAACGCGATATTGATATCGTGCTGTTCCGCAGTCGCAATGACTACCTGCCCGAAGCCCATGCAGCTGCCCAGCGTGGAAACAAGGTCAACCACTATCTGCGGGGTATTCTCGGTCGGCGTGAGAATATAGCTTGCCTTAACGAACATATCCGGTTTGGAATAGTCGAACCCGGAATTTTCCGTACCAGCCATGGGGTGAGTGCCAAGGAAGTACACTCCCTTTTCCTCCAGCACCGGCGTGCACCTGCTGACTACGTAACCCTTTACACCGCCTACGTCAATGACAATGGAGCCTTTCCTGAAGCGGTCTGCGTTGTTCTTGACGAACTCCACCGTGGGGACCGGGTAAAGTGCGACGATAGTCAGATTTGCCTCTCCAAGGCGTGTTTCGTCGATTATCTCATCGACTGCGCCCTGTTCAAGCGCCTTCTTTTCGGTTTCGTGGTCTGCGTCTATACCCATTATATGGTGGAACGTATTAGCTTTCAGCGCCTTGCAGAAGGAGCCGCCTATAAGTCCTAATCCTACAACTGCTATGTTCATTTTATCTTTCCTTTCGCGGGAATTTCCCACATGAATTTTCACTCTATATTTTACCACATTTCCGTGAAAATTTCAACCACTTTGAAGAGATTTGCACAAAAAAGGCGCTGTAAAATAACACAACCCCCAAGCCCGAGCAACCATCCTAAGGAAGCTCGGGCTTGCTGATGCTGCAAAAAAGAAGAATGAACCGAAAAAAGCGTATAACAAACAAGCCGGCAAGAAAATGCCATGCACAAAATGTA
>ERZ1027059.52-NODE-52-length-45174-cov-9.637802_pt1 | contig 45174 bp, 35 predicted proteins | sample MGYA00519425_ERZ1027059 | MGnify/ENA primary metagenome ERZ1027059 (study PRJEB26926, sample SAMN06164566) | human gut metagenome | biome: ENVO:00009003; feature: ENVO:2100002; material: ENVO:00002003 | host: Homo sapiens | place: USA | collected 2012 ... | reverse complement strand
CAGGAGTCTCGTGGGCTCGGAGATGTGTATAAGAGACAGGATAATGTATATGCTTTCATTGGCTCAATTCCTGGGCATACAACATCAGTTATCTGTGCGCGTGCAAAAGTTTCTATAATTAAAGAGTTATTTGGAGAAGAAAGAACACCGAGGATTGAATCATACTCCTGAGGATCATTTACAAGCAAAGTGTTGTTTTCCACAATTGCTTCTTTGAATTCGCTTGCTTTAAGAAAATCAGTATATGAAATTTTTTTGTATGATGAAAGATATAAGTATTTCTCACGTAATAAGCTTTCTAATGGTATAAATTTTTGAAGAATATCACTATGATTTATACATTTTAAATAGGCTAATAGTTTATTCCCAATGTCATTATCAAAAGCAGTATGACAATTAGCCAATTCAACTAACTTGGTAGGCATTGTTTCCAAGTCTACAATATTTATATTTCTGCGTTTAAAGTAATTAATGTCTGAATCGGTAGCCTTGTTATACTGAATCAATATATTTTGAGGACGGTCTGAAATGCCATAAATATTTGCAAGATAGTTTATCCAACCTATAATCAATTTAAGATTGTAATCATTAAGGGAGTAGCCAACAAATAAAAATGTGTGGTTGATTAATAGTGACTTTATAAAAGTGCTTATAAGAATATGCGTATGCTCATAATTGATATAGTCTGATTCTTTTAAGACTATTGTTCCTTCTTTTTTCAAATCTCCATGCATTTTCAAAATATATCTTGAGTTCGAACTAGAGAGAAGGTCTCTGTCCTCACTAACCACAGTATATAAGCGAGTATTTATTGAATTGGCTGTTTCCAGTAGATTATCATAATTGGTAGTTATAATGTGATGTGGCAGGATGTTGAGTATTTCGGCATCAATTTCATTTGATTTCGCATCACAAACTAATCTATCCTTTATAAAGGCATAGTAATCAGTGTGTTTATCTGATAAATCGTCTTGAAAAAATAATTCTGGTATTTTTAAATATTCATCAGAACTGTAATTCCTTTTAGAACACTCACTAGGAGTTTCACAATTACGTTCACATTTGTCACATATTCCTTTATACCCTATTCTATTAGCAATGTCTGCAATAAGTTGTGACCAGTTTGGTAATTTAGAATTAGCTGAAACTCCTGCTCCAACAAAAATGACAAGTCTATCATTATCTTGTGCTTTTTTGACTTCTTTAATTGATTCGATCCAATTCATATTTGTACCTCAATCGTATTAATTTAGAAGATATGATAAGATTGTTTACCATATACAGTATACCACATTTTTTATAATAAATCAATTAATTAGTTAAAAGCTTTCTTTTGGCGAAAGTGAAATTGAAAAGGCGCATATAATCAAAATTCTATTTTCGGTGACAAAATATATTGCATGATTGTTATATCGTTGAAAGACGTCCTTCAAATCCGTGAAAGGGAGGGATAATGTGACAAATCAAGACGTGGAAAAATACGTCCGAATGTTTCATACAATGCTTTATCGTCTGGCGTTCAGCTACCTCAGAAACGCTGCTGATGCTGAAGATGTGTGTCAGGATTCATTTATCCGGCTGATGAAATATCCCGGAGATTTCCCAACAGACGAGGATTGTAAACGCTGGCTGATACGCGTGGTCATTAATCTCTCAAAGAACCTGCTGAAATACCGCAAAACTCATCCAGAACCGATGGAACTCACCTATGATATTGCCGACAATTCCGCTAAACCGACATCCGAAAGCGAGCTTATTCCGCTGATAAAAAAACTGCCGCCGGAATACGCGGCGGTTATACATCTGTTCTACTATGAGGGATACTCGGCTAAAGAAATTGCGATGATTCTGGGTATCAGCGTTACCGCCGTAACATCACGGCTTTCACGCGGGCGCAGGCGATTAAAACAGCTGTTTACAGAGGAGGAACAGTTATGAAATACAAAACGCTTTTCGACAGAATAACTCCGCCAAAAACTGATGATGAAATGATAAAACTGGTGCTTTCCGGCGGCGCGGAAGCTATTCCAGACTGCACAGATTCAGCCGCGAAAGCTGGAACTTTCCGCAAGCCGGTCGTTTTCGCAGCTGCGGCAGCGGCAGCAATTTCATTTGGAGTGACTGCGGCAGGGGCTTCCTGCGGGTGGGATTTCTCTAAGCTGTTTGAGGGATTCTATTCGAGAATCTCATCAGAGGCACAGGGATATGTTGACACTGGAATAGAAAACCAGACCTCTGCCGTCGATTTATTGCAGATGGGAGTAAGCCTTGACAGAATCGTGGATTTTGATTACGGCACGGTCAATTTCACAGGCGCTGTTGCCGACAGGAACACGGTCCTGTTAATGTATGAACTCGCCATAAATGAAATGGCGATTGAGGAGTATCACGGCAAGTTCGGAAACAGCGATAAATTACCATGGGCAGAGCTTGAAATCAGCGAAAATCCTGCCGAATGTAATCTTGCAACAGGCTATGGAACTAAAGACGATACAAGCGGCATAATTACGTACACCAACGCATTTTCTTTCCAGAATGGTTATCTTAATGAAAACAGCGTAATTGAGCTGGAATTCGGCACACTTACATTGTCAGCAGGCGACAATTCATGTCTGGAGCTTCCCCTTGAAGAACCGATCAGGCTGGCACTTCCGCTGAATTTCATGACCGTAGAATGTGTTTCCGTATCGCCTGATATTGAGGTCACGATTGATAACTATGAATATCATCTTGACGATGTGGTGATAACTCCGCTGAGTATTCAGTGGTATGCTAAACGCGGCAGCAAAATCGGCAGGCTGGCAGGAGAAACTGCACCGCTTACTTGTAAATTCAGAGATGGAACAGAAATCAGAAACTACCAGATTACCGGTGTCTCGGAATGCAACGGAGAACGGGAATTCTTTACTGTCCTCTGGGATAAACCTATAAATCCTTATGACCTGTATTCTGTGGCAATAGGCGGATGTGAAATCCTCCTAAATGGTAATAAGATTTCGCTTGCTGACTAATTTCAGATAAAGGATTAGTGGATAAGTATGCTTCAAGGTGATTCATAACAGAAAAAGAGGACGGCAATCAACCGTCCTCAAATCTGCATATAAGCGCGAATCCGTTCCTTACGAAACGGAGTTCGACGCTTTTGACTTTGGTGGAGCCGAGGGGAACTTCCCGCAGCCCGGAAACTTATCACACTAGATGTGCAAAATAAAAATTAGCTTTTTCTATATTGTACATCATATTCTGGGATATGTCAAGGTGTTCAAAACAAAATCGTATTCTTTGTTTCGTCTTAAAACTCCCTTGAAAAAGTTGATAATATCAGAAAAACTCGCTTGAAAAAGTTCACCTTAATCGTCCGAAACGACCTTGAAGTACACGATAAATCTGTGCGCATTCTCGTCATCAGAAACCCGCACTGGGCGCTGTTCCAGGGCGAGGAACGTTTTACCGTTGCTGACAGTGAACGCCCTCATCTGGCAGACCAGCCCGCCGTTTTCCGGCGAGGAAATATAGTACCCGTTCGTCCACAGGTTGGTCGGCTCAATACTTTCGGGATTCGGCTGGTAGAATGCAAGCGTTCCGTTCGGATAGACGGTGATTAATTCGGAAAGCTGCCCGCTTTTATCGTCAGCATGGAAAATATCGTCCCCGGTAATGGCACTGATATCAGTGTCGCCGGGAAGCACCTTGTAAGCCCGCCACATTCCGTGTACGGCGGGGTCGTCGTAAAAGACGTAATCGAACTCGTCACGGTACAGTCCATTTTCGTCGATTGTTGTCGTGAACGGCATTTCCGGGGTAGGATTTGCAGGCGCTTCCGGCTCGGAGGTTTCCGGGGCGATTTCCGCAGTTGCCTGCTCGTCCGATTCTGACGTTTCGGGCGTTACTGCCACAGCGGGCGGTTCAGCTGTGGTTTGGACTGGCGGTTCGGTCTGCGGTGATTCTACTGTAAAATGCTCAGCGACAGGCTCGAAAGTTCCTGCAATTACAGGCTCGGCAGTTTCAATAATTGTTGGCTCTTCTGTTTCGATTCCGGGGATTTCTTCGGTCGGAGTGTCTGCTTTCGGTGCTTCGGAAGTACGCTCGATTTCAAGCGTAATTTCGGCTTCGCTTGTGTCAGTCAGCCGGACTATTCCCGGCGGCGCAGGCTGACTGCTCCCACGGAGAAAATACACGGCAAGCACGACCACCGCCGCGATTCCACCTCCTGCCGCAAACGGAACGAAATCCGGCATTACTGCCCGCTTTATTGCACGCCCTACCGCCGAAATATCCAGGAATCGCCTGTCCGGGTCGAACTGAGTACAGCGCCGGATTATCCGCCGGAATTTCGGCTTGTCCGCATTCTCGCCGAGAATTTCCTCCATAGTCACGCCGAATGCGTAGATATCCGAGCGGTCGTCGGTCTGCATGAATCCGTACTGCTCCGGAGCCGCATAACCGCCCGTGCCGAGGATCTCCGTGTCCCGGCTCTGGAACTCCACCCGCAGCCGCGCGGAATCGAAGTCGATAAGCCGGATATGTCCGTCATTGCCGCAGATGATATTGGACGGCTTGATGTCCCGGTGAATCACTCCGGCTTTGTGGAGCGCCTTTATCGCCGCACACAGCTCCAGCAGTAACTTCACGGCTTCCTTTTCGGAAAACGTGCGCTCAGAAGCGGAGATTCCCTCGACATATTCGCTGATGAAATACGCGCCGTTTTCGTCCTCGGATTGCTCCACAAGCCGCTCCAGATAAGGGCAGGAAATGCCCCGGATACGCCGGAACAGCTCTTGTGGAATTTCCCGGTATCTTCGGACGTACAGCTTTCCGTCCGCAGCGACAAGCTGAATATCGCCCTTTCCGGAGCTTTTCAGAGTTGACATCAGATGATATTCCAGCGTACTCACCTCATTCCGCACGGGTATAGACTGCGTAATTATGCACCTTGTTTTCCCGGCTGAAATCACCGGTTTTAAGGGCGGCGAACAGGAATTCCTCGCCGTCAATAGTTATCTCAAAAAGGCACTGCGCCGCCGTTCCCTCGGCGTAATCGCATATCAGGTAGCCGTTAGTCCATCGGGACTCGCACGGCGTTTTAGAGCCGTCCGAAAGGAAGCATTCGCATTCGCCGTTGTCGCCGATATTCAGTGCTGAAAATATGAAAATTTCGTTCGATTTGCGGTTTCTAACATAGTCCGCAGTGAGCGTGGAATTGAGCGCTTCAAGCGGGATATAGGTGCAGTAATCCCACTCGCCGTGGACTGCGGGATCGTCGTAAAATTCATAGTCGAAATAGTCCTCGTAAAGCCCCTGTTCGTTCAGATTTGTGGTGACGGTTATTTTGTCGGGGTTGTCCGCGTCGGATCTGTGGAGTTCATGCGGCAGAAGCTCCTGCGGGATTTCAGCGGAAGCGGTCGTATGTGCGGTCGCAGCGGTAGTCTGGGCCGTTGTTTTGGCAGGTTTTGAGGTCGTTGTGGTCGTGGTTTGCGCGGTCGTTACGGCTTGCTTTGACGTTTGCGCTGTGGTCGTTGCAGTCGTAGTCTGTGTGTTGGAAATCCGTGTTTCCGGCACGGATTTTTCAGTAGTAACAGAGGTGCTGACAGCCGTTGCAGAAGTGGTCTGAGCGGTCGTGACTGCCGTAGTTTCCGCCGGACTGCTTACAGCTGCTTGCGGGATTTCCGGCGGCATATTTTCACCATAATTCCGCAATGAAAGCACCGCCAGAACTCCCACCAGAACCGCCAGCGAAGCCACTGAAAGCCCCGCCGGAACAACGAACCGCGAGCGGCTGACCGCGCGCCGAACCGCCCCGGCGCTCCTGTAACGCTTTTCCGGGACGAACCGCGTGCATTTCGCAGTGATTTTCCGTAACTGGACTTCCTGCGCCGGAGGGCAGTCCGGGCAGGCGTTCAGCAGTAGTTTCATAATCACGCCGAGTGCGTAAATATCCGCTGTAAATCCGGTTTCCCGGAAGCCATACTGCTCCGGCGGTGCGAAGCCCTCGGTGCCGTACAATGTGGTGTCCTGCTCACGGTTTCCGCTGAATTTCCGGGAGATGTCGAAGCCGATAAGCGTGAGGTGCAGATTTTCGTCAAGGATAACATTTTTCGGGGTAACGTCACGGTGAATTATCCCGTATCTGTGGAGGTGCTCCACTGCATTGCATAGCTGCGAAATAATGCGGCGCAGTTCCGCTGTCGGGAACGCTTTACCGCTTGATAAAAGCTCGTCCAGCGGCTGACCCTCGACATATTCGCAGACCGCGACGGAACGCTCTCCGTATGATAAAATCTCGCATACGCGCATGAGATTTTCCTGCGGGGGAAGCTCCGAGATACGGCGGTAAATTGCGGCGGATTCCCCGGGGAGTTCTTTCAGGACGTACTTTATGCCGTCTGCGGTGTTTTCCGCAAGCGTGACTGTTCCGGACGTATTCAGCGCCCGGAGCGCTTTGTATTTTCCTGCGGTCAACCGGCTCTCCCCCTCTTGATTTTTTGTCGAATATATGGTAACATAAAACGCAGGAAAAGTCAAGAAAAGAGGTAGCTTGTATGATAAAGCAGAAAACCACCTGCGACCTGCTGGAAACGCTGAAAAACAAATCTTCCTACGCCGAAGGGCAGGAGGAAATAAAAAGCGAGCAGTATTCCGGCACGCTGTCGGCGTATCTGAACGATATCGTGGCGGAAAAGGACATGAAACTCGCGGACATAATGCGCCGCTCTGGGCTGAAAAAATCCTATTTCTACTCGCTGTTTGACGGGAAGCGTGACAATCCCACACGGGACGTGCTGATTCAGCTCGGATTCGGGTTTCAGATGACATTTGACGAGGTTCAGGAATTTCTGAAGCACCTGGGTGCGGCGCAGCTTTACCCGAGGATACCCCGGGACGGAGCGATAATCTATGCGTTTCAGCATGGAATGGATTTGATCGAGTGCGATATTCTGCTTTCTGAGAATGGGGAGGAGCTGCTTACAAAGGAGTAAAGTCCGCCGTTGGTGTACCGAAAATTCTGATCATAGTGATATAATTACATTTGACATCACTTTGAAAGGAATTCTAAATTTGTATGCCAGAGCCTTTCCCTACTGACAAGATGATTGAAGTACTCAAAAGCAAAAACACCTACGCTGAGGCATTTGACGAGATACATGATATGCAGTATGACCTGAAGCTGTCAGAATACCTGCATGATATAGCCCGGAAGCGAGGAATGAAGCCGGCGGAGATAATGCGCCATTCCGGTCTGAAAAAGTCTTACCTGTATTCCCTGTTTGACGGAAAGCGCGACAATCCCACACGGGACGTGCTGATACAGCTTGGATTCGGGTTTCAGATGTCTTTTGACGAGGTGCAGGAATTTTTAAAGCATCTGGGCGCGGCGCAGCTTTATCCGAGAATCCCCCGGGACGGCGCGATAATCTATGCATTTCAGCATGGTATGAACATAATCGAGTGTGATATCCTGCTGGCGGAAAACGGAGAAAAACCGCTTGTCAAGGTATAAAGTCCACTGGCAGCGTACCATTTTGCATACAAAATATGATAGAATTAGACCGTAGGAAATTATCCTGCGGTCTTTTGCTGAATACGATGATATTTGAAAGAAGGAAAAACAACGAACGCAAAGAAGCTTCTCATGAAAATGGTAGCAGCGTTTGTCGCAGCGGCGGTATTCTCTTCGACAGCGGGTGCAGTGAGCGAAAAAACTGTTGAAATAAGCAGATTATACTATGCTTCTCATGGAAATCACAAAGTGCCATTACAGGTAGATGAAACATATCAGATCAAGTTCAGAACTGATCCAGAAGCAGTGAAATATATCAGCAATGATGATTCAGTGGCTGTAGTATCTGATAGCGGTCTTATAACTGCCAAGAACCCAGGAAGCTGCAAGATAATGGCAACATACGGCGATGACGTTTATTGGTATACTGTCACTGTCCCAGTTTTTCAATATAAAATTGAGGACGACAAAGCAATAATACTGAAATACTGCGGAAAATCCAAAAAGGTCACTATACCTGAACGTATTGATGATAAAATTGTCACAGAAATAGCGGCAAAGGCTTTTTATAAGAACACTAGTGTACAAACTGTAAATATCCCAGAAGATGTTTTAAAGTTAGGGAAAAATGTCTTTTATGGCTGCAAGCAATTGAAGAAGGTCACATACAAAGACAAGACATACACTAAAAAGCAGCTGTCCGCTCTCACCAAGGCTTTTAAAGAGGAAGCCGAGTTAACAGCAAGCGAGTCTCCAATTAGTGATTTTGAACTTAGCATTACAGGTCATATAATTCCTGGGAATAATACAAGTTATAATGAATATGACATTGATAATTACTATGGAAATTCAGAGAATGTCGTCATTCCAAGAAGATATAATGGTATTGACATAACTAACGTACAGGGATTTATGGATAATTCAAAGATAAAAAGCGTTGTGATCCCAAAGACTGTAAAGTGTATTGGACAACATGCATTTGAGAATTGTGTTTCTCTGAAAGAGGTTGATATACTGGGAACCGATGTTGTAATAAGATCAGAGGCGTTTTCCGATTGTATATCGTTGGAAGAAATAGTTATTCCGGAAGGAACAGATCGTATTTCATCTTATGCTTTTGATGGCTGTGTTTCTCTGAAAAAAGTAATTTTGCCAGACAGTTTAACGAGAATTAACGAAAGGGCGTTTTCTAATTGCTTTTCATTAACAGACCTCTATATTCCTGACAATATTGAAAGAATCGATATCGATGCCTTTAAGGGAAGTAAAAACTTAAGGCTGCACTATAAGGGCATGGTGTTCGACCCTTCCAACAAAAAGGATATGAAGAAACTTAGATATTATAATATAATTTATAAGTACGATAGTCCGCTGCCAGTGTACCAAGCTGTTCTGTAAATATGATAAAATAAGATCGTAGAAATTATTCTGCGGTCTTGTTCTGTTTTTCAAGCAGAGTTTCCGCACGTTCCGCAAGGCGGAGCTGATTATCGTGGTTCAGCTTTTTTATTACGGTTATCAGCGATTCGTCCACTGAATCCGTGCATACCCATTTTTCACCGAGGGGCGCGCTGTTGTCCGTTATGCCGCAGAGATAGTCCGTGGAAGTCCGGAGCACGGAAGCCAGACGAGCCAGTATATCGGCATTGGGAATATTCACGTTGTTCTCGTATTTGCTCATGGTGGTTTTGGTCACACCTATCTGCTCGGCGACCTGGTACTGTTTCAGTCCAAGCTCGTCCCGGCGCGCGGCTATTCGTTCGCCTGTTGTCATTTGAGCGTCCCTCCTTTTGTGCATACTAATCTAGTATAATTATACATATTTTATTTGTGAATTTGTATAATGTTGACGAAAATAATAAAATGCATTGAATAAATGATGATAATGTGATAAAATAACAATATCGTTATGTGATAGACATAATATGTCAAGCTGGTTTATTATTGCCTGCGGATACGCTGAATAAAACAAAGCGTAACAAAATCAGACCCGTGAATGCGCTCGTTTTAACGGGTCGATTTTGTTTTATTCAGAGTTCCACTGGTATTGCTATGCATAAATGGACTAACGGAGGAAATACATGTCGAAGTTTGTAATAGAGTGTCCGAAATGCGGAAATTATACGGAAGCCTCGACCGGTGGCTTTCTTGGAATAGGAAAAACACGTAGAATAAACTGCGTCTGCGGATATGAAATTAACGTATCCGCAGAAAAAATGAGATCAAAGGTCTGCCCGCATTGCGGTAACAATGTGATTTACGACCTGAGCAAAGGTGAGGACGCAGTATGCCCCGTATGTCACGAACACATCAACACTCGTGAGAGCCTTTCAAATATCGTTGAGTTTTCCTGCCCATCATGCTCATGCAGACTGAGCGCAGACAAGAATGCTGACACATACACCTGCCCCCTGTGCGATACCGTGATCGACGTACAGAAGCAGATAGCAGTAGAAGCGTCAAAAAGTCAGGGACTTGCGAGCCTTATAAAGTACGAGGGCGGAAACGACGTTCTCGTCTGGAAGCACCCCATCACCGATTTCAACGCAGGAACCCAGCTTGTGGTGCACGAATCCCAGGAGGCGTTATTCTTCTGTGACGGAAAGGCGCTCGACCTGTTCGGCGCAGGACGCTACACGCTGGCGACTGCAAATCTTCCGCTTTTGCAGGAGCTCTACAAGCTCCCCACGAATGCGGACACCGTGTTCCACTCTGAGGTCTATTTCATCAACCTGGCGACCCAGATGGGCATTAAATGGGGCACCGACAGCAAGGTAAGGCTGTTCGACCCGGGTTCCGGACTGTACATAGAAATAGGCGCCTGCGGAAACTTCAATCTGCGTGTAAACAACTCCAGAAAGCTGCTCCTAAAGATAGTCGGGACCACCGGGAAGCTCACCGGAGCCGACATCGCAGGCGCCGGAGCAACCCCGTCAATGGGCGGCGACAGCTTCACGATTGCAGAATACACCTCCAAGTTCAAAGCAATGATCATGAACAGGGTGAAGTCCAACCTCGCCCGTGCCATCAGGGAAAACAACATCAATATTCTCGAAATCGACGAGCATATCGACTTGCTTTCTGAGAAGCTGCGTGACATAATCAACGAGTCCCTTGACGAGTACGGACTTGTTATGCCGGAGTTCTACATCACGAACGTAATGACTCCGGATGACGACCCGAATTACCGCAGACTGAAGCAGCAGTTCGCTGAAAGAACGCTGAACGTCCGTGAGGAGGGAATACGCAAGGATATTGCAATAGCCGAGCAGGAACGCCGTATTATTGAGGAAAAGAACAAGGCGGAGCTAAACATGATACGTGCCCAGAATGAAGCGCAGATGAAGATACTCGGCGCACAGGGCGACGCAGAAGCCACCCGCCTGAAAGGTCAGGCGGAAGCTGATGCATACAAGGCTCAGGCGTTCGCAGAAGCCGAGGAAATGCGTGCAAAGGGCTATTCATACCAGCAGGAGACCGCACGTCAGGTAGGGCTCCAGGCAATGCAGAACGGCATTACCGGCGGAGGTTCCGGCGGCGGGATAGGCGATATCGCAGGTCTTGGGGTTACTCTCGGCGCCATGGGTGGAGTTATCGGCATGACAAAGGAAGCGCTGAATCCCGTAATGCAGGGCGCCTCGGAAATCGGCGCAGGAATAGGCGGCGCAGTGGCTGCGACAGCCGCTCCCGATAAGTGGGACTGCCCGTCCTGCGGTGCAAAGGGAATTACATCGAAGTTCTGCCCGGACTGCGGTGCGATAAAGCCTGCTCCGGCTGCAACATGGGATTGCCCTGCATGCGGCTGCAAGGGTATAACCTCTAAATTCTGCCCCGACTGTGGAGCAAAGAAGCCGGAACCTCCGGCGGCATGGGACTGCCCGTCCTGCGGCTGCAAGGGCATTACGTCAAAGTTCTGCCCGGAATGCGGCGCAAGGAAACCGGAAGCCCCGGCGATCTGGGACTGCCCCTGCGGAGCAAAGAACATAACCTCAAAATTCTGCCCTGAGTGCGGCAAGCCGAAAGCGTAAGGAGGGTCAGCATGAGTAAGAAGCGGACTTCTGTTATCGCAGTTTATGCGATAGTTCTGGTGCTTTTTAATGTGTTATTTTTCGCAGTTCCGTTTGCTAAGGCAGCTTCAGGTTGGGTGTGCTGGGGATTCTCATTGCTGGCGGTGATTCTCGGCTGCGGTGTTTCACTGTATGCATTCAGCAAGGGTGAGGGACTGAAATCGAATATATATGGCTTCCCGGTTTTCAGAATGGGTGCTGTTTACACGATAGTACAGCTTGTGTTTTCGGTCGTGATGTTCATTGTGGGCTCGTTCGTGGAAGCGCCTGTTTGGATATCCGTTGTCGTGAGTGCGCTTATTCTCGGGATCTGCGGGATAGGATTCATAGGCGCCGACAACGCCCGGGATATCGTTGAGGAGCAGGTGCAGAGTGTTGAAGCATCGACACGACAGATGAATTACTTCCGTGTCAGCGCTGACGGCATTGCGGATCTCTGCGCCGACCCTGAGCTAAAAAAGCAGGTTGCAAAATTCGCAGAAGAGCTGAAATACAGCGACCCGGTTTCCTCTGACGAAACCGCTTCCGTTGAAAAGCAGATAAACGAGGGAATATCGCAGCTGCGAGATCTGGTGAGCTCCGACCCGGCTGCTGCAAAGATTAAAGCCGCTGAGCTTTCAACGATGCTTGCAGAAAGAAACCGCATCTGCAAGGCGTTCAAAAAATAAATATTATCAGCCTGCATGACAAGTGCAGGCTGAACGTGATAAAGGAGAATCATTATGGCAGTCTTTAAGTGCAAAATGTGCGGCGGCAATCTTGATGTCGCAGATGGAATGACGGTATGCGAGTGCGAATACTGCGGAACAAAGCAGACTCTTCCAAAATCGTCAGACGAGCAGCAGCTCAATATGATAAACCGTGCGAACCATTTCAGACAGCAGTGTGAATTTGACAAGGCAATGGAGATATATGAGCGTATGCTCCAGAGCAATGACAGCGACGCTGAGATATACTGGTCGATAGTGCTGTGCAGATACGGCATTGAGTACGTCAGCGACCCGCTTACAGGCAAGAAGATCCCGACTTGCCACCGGGCGCAGTATACGCTCATAACCCAGGACCCTGATTATCTTGAGGCGCTCTCCCATGCAGACGAAATGCAGAAGGAGGTATTCCAGCGTGAAGCAGAGTACATAGCAAACGTGCAGAAAGGTATCCTTGAAATATCCAACAAGGAAGAGCCCTTCGATGTTTTCATATGCTACAAGGAAACCGACAGCGACGGCAAGCGTACCCAGGACAGCGTACTTGCCCAGGAGCTGTATTACCAGCTCACACAGGAAGGGTTCAAGGTATTCTTCTCACGTATCACTCTTGAGGATAAGCTGGGTTCAGCGTATGAGCCCTACATATTTGCTGCGCTCAATTCTGCAAAGGTCATGGTCGTGGTCGGTACAAAGCCGGAATATTTCAATGCGGTGTGGGTAAAAAATGAGTGGAGCAGATACCTGCTTCTGATGAAGGAGGATCATTCAAGAACCATGATCCCCGCATATAAGGGAATGGATCCCTACGACCTGCCGGAAGCGCTGTCAATGTTCCAGGCGCAGGATATGTCAAAGCTTGGTTTTATGCAGGATCTTATACGCGGCATAAAGAAAATCGCAGGCGGCAGCAAGGAAGTTGCCCCGGCAAAGTCAAGTCCGGAATCATCTTCCGGCTCAAAGGCAGATAACCTCATAAAGCGTGGCTTCATGTCGCTGGAGGACGGTGACATGCAGAAAGCCGGCAGCTATTTTGAGGAGGCTCTGAACGAGGACGCGGAGGAGGCAAAGGCATACGTCGGGCTTCTTCTTGTGGACCTTAATTTGCGTGCAGAATCGGATCTTGAGGGGCTTTCCGAGCCGTTTGACCAGAACAGCAACTACAAAAAGGCAGTCAGGTTTGCAGACGACAAGCTGAGGGAACGGCTCACCGGATATATCAAAACGATAAAGAACCGGGCGCTGGACAAAACCTATTCCAGCGCGAATATGCTCATTAACAGTACAAACTTTGATAGTGTGAAAGCAGGAGTGGAGAGTCTGCTCTCTATAAAAGGCTGGCGTGACGTTGACGATATTCTGTATAATACTGCATGCAAGCTTTCCAAGAAACTCCGCCAGGAACGCCTTAACCTCGCTGTTTCAATACTGACCCAGCTTCCGGAGCGCGAGGACGCGAAGGACATCATCTATCAGATCGGCACAAAGTTTGAAAATGAGGGAGATACAGAAAAGCTGAAATTCTGCATTACTGTTCTCAACAAAATTTCAGATGACCCAAGAGCCGCAAGAAAAATCGAGAGCATAAAATTCTCCTTGTCAGATATTGAGGCACAGAAGGCAAAAAAAGCCAAACTTGAACATGAAGAAAGAATAAATGCTTGGCGAATAAATTTTGTTGAGGGCTTGCTTCAGCTTGATATGGAGCACCAGGCGCATACGCAGGAAGAATGCACATTATTCTATGGGAAATACAGAACTGCAAAACACCGGATCGAAACCTCCGGATATGACGATGATAAAGCATATTCCAGTCTTGTTGAGAAGCTGATCAGCGCTATGGGTGATCTGATAAAAGAGTGCGATGATGCTTTATACACAAAGCGCCGTCAATTTGCCGTTTCAGCGATAGGCTGCTTTGTTATAGCGGTTGCATTCGTAGTTTGCGCTTCAGTTCAGTCGGAAATCAATATTCCGCTCTGGGTTTTATGCGGGATATCAGCAGCTGTCGGAACGCTGATGATGATCCTGAACGCTACTGCTTCAGTTAATGTTCATTCATTCTTCTCATACGGAAAGTACTCCAAAATTTGTGGAGAAATATCAGACAAGGTCAAGAACGAAGCATTCCGTGACCCTGAGCTCCAGGCAATGTATGATAAGAGGAGAGATTCCGCAGAAGCAGGCAGATCCAATGGTGCCGCCGGGACAATCAGCGGCAAAAAAAAATCTCATAAAAAAGCGATAATAATCGCATTGGCAGCAGTTCTGTGTGTTTCCGGCGGCGTAGCGGGAGGCTGCGTATATTTTGGCAGGTATCTTCCCTCCAAGAAATATAACGATGCGATAGTACTCATGAACGATGGAAAGTATGAGGAAGCGATCGAAGCGTTCTCCAAGCTGGGGAAATATAAGGAAAGCCGTTCGCTGATAGCACAGTGCCACGAAGCAATAGTGCAGAGAGATCAGCAGATAGCCGATGAAATCGAAGCGACAAAGCAGATCGACTGCAGCATCGGGGATATCATAACGATAGGCAGCTATGAGCAGGATAACTATCCTGAAAACGGTGCTGAACCGATCGAATGGCAGGTGCTTGACATAAAGGGCGGCAAGGCGCTTTTGCTCAGCAGATACGTCCTTGATAGCAAGCTGCTGGACGACAATACGAGCGAAGCGAGGTGGTCAGAATGCTCCCTGCGCACATGGCTCAATGAGGACTTCTTCAACACCGCTTTTTCTGAAGTCCAGAAAGAAAGGATATCTACTACCCTGGTCACGGCTGAAAGAAACCCGGTGTATCTCAGCACAGATCCAGGTAAGAGCATTAATGACAAGATGTTCCTGCTGAGCATAGGCGAAGTCGAGGAATATTTTCCTGATGGATATCACCCTGACAGCTATCTTGAATATTATTATTCAGACGACCTTATAACCACCGACACGGATTATGCCTATGAAATAAACAAGGCAAATGAAGGAAAGATGGTTTACAGAAAAGGCAGAGAAGCGAACTGGTGGCTCAGGACCGTTGGAAACGGCTCTTTTGCAACTATGGTAAGCTCCGATGGAATAATAAGTGCAATAGGCTCCTGGAGCAATTCTCTTCTTCAGGGCGTGCGTCCGGCAATGTGGTACGTGATAGACCCTGAAGAAAATGCAGCATACACAGAGCTCCAGGGCGATGAAGCAGAACAGACGAAAGACACGGGCATATCCATTAATAATGCGAAACCCGGCGATATCATAACCTTTGGTTCCTACGAGCAGGATAACGACCTCAGCAACGGCAAGGAGCCCATCGAATGGGTCGTACTGGAAAACAACGAGGATAATGTAAAGGTCATCAGCAAGTATATCCTTGATGCTGTGCCCTACCACAAATTTAACGAATATACCAGCTGGTTTGACAGTACCATTCACGAATGGCTGAACAACGACTTTTACAATGCCGCTTTTTCTGAGAAAGAGAAATATCATATCCAACCTACAGGAGAGTTCGCTCCACATGGCTATATGCCAATATGGTGCAATGTATATCTCTGGAATCTTTATGATATGGTTTCTTATTATGGCGGGAATGTCGGCTACAATGAAAATGAAGAATATTACACCTCAAGTCAATTAAGGGCAGAAGCTACTCCGTATGCGATCGCAAACGGCAGCGATAATAATAGCTGGTGGCTTGAGGACACCGGTAAGAGCCAGTGGGGTTACAGTGCGGTTGCCGTCAGGTGGGAATCGGCTGCTGACACACTGGTACAAAGCTATTTCTGCGGTGCCAGACCGGTTATTTCGTTGCTTAAGGGTTGATTCAATGCAGACGGTTCTGACGATGGTTAACGACCGGGTCGCTTAAAAGCATTTGAGCGTCATATATTGAGGGGAGAAAACATCTATGCATGAGAAAAACTATATCCAACCCTATTGTAAGGTGGCAGGCAAGATACTAAGTAATGTCCTGGGTATTGGAATTATAGCGGCGCTTGTAACCTATTTTGCTTTCAAAAGCTATTTTGATATAGTAACGGCGTTCTGTACAGTGATCCTGATTATCACAGTAATTATGCTGGTTGTATCGTTTATTGCTGCAATAATTTTTGAGGTTAATGCAAGCGAAAAGCTGAAAGGCTGGCAGAAGTCGCTGATAAGCGGCATATTAGCTATGATAGACATGGTCGCTGCAAGAGCGATGTGCCTTATTTTTACCAATCTCTCATGGAATGCAACGCCTGATGCAAAGATGTTTAATCAGGTCATAAACGGAGCTTTTGCCGCTTTGATTGTTGCAACTCTTATAGATCTTGTCACCTGCGGAAAGAGGTCGCTTCGCGATGAGATTAAGGATACAGATTTATCCTACGACAGAATAAATATGAAAGCGGGCATATTTTACCTGACAGAGCTTCAGGTGTTCATTGTGGCGATTTTTGCAGCAGCGTTGTTTTTCCCTGCGACATATTTCATCAGATTTGCTGTAAGTCCTTTGTATTACGCTATTGCATTGGTTATTGCAGTATTCGTCGTCCTGGCTGTTATTGCATTGATCAAGGCGGTATGCGTACGTGTTCAATACAAGTATCAGAAATCACGTGTGCTGTTATATGAGGAAATCATGGATCTGCTTGATCAGCGTCTGTTTCTTACGAAAGAAGATATCGAAGAGCTGTGTAAAGTAACATATCCTAAATACACTGTCAGATATCCGAGACTCATTGACCAGATCCTCAGTGATGAAATTGATAAGGGCAACCTTAAACAAACCACTGTCAACAATATTATTGTTTATACCACAACGGATCCTAAGAAACTTACAAAAGAGTATTTCAAGAAAATCAGCATTCTTAACAAGAATGATCTTCTGGTGTTGGGTATAGGGACTAGTCTTACCCTGCTTAAATCAATGGGGAATGCTCTTTTAGCAAAAATGATGGGCTTTAATAAGGGTATTGACCAGACCAAGCCGAACAAGCGTCTTAAACACAATGCTAAAAAGATCACAGATGAAGAGCGTAAAAAGCTGAAGAATTTTGCCGGCAATCATCCCAAAATGAGCGAAAGAACCGCAAAAATAATATGCACAATGTCTGTTCCGTATGACGCGATCAGTGGCAGTAAGGCAATAGGTAAAGTATTGAGCGGTCGCAATCACAGGCTGGAAACGCTGGGTCATGACAATGTGCTGGGATGGCTATTTGGCGTTGTGAATATTCTTACTGATACTATCACTTTCAGGGACTTCCGTACATATCGTGTTGACAGCGGAACTATCTTACCGGTAGAGATCACTTTTGCTGAAGCCTTGCTTGAAGCAATAAGTATAGTACGCGAAACTCCGGATTGTTTTGCGGCAGCACTATGCAAGCAGGCAATACATATCCACTCTGATATGTTTACCAAAATGGGATTACCGATACCGACATTAGAAGTGCTGTTTGACAAAATATCGCAATGGATGTATGTTGAAAAACACTATGACAGTCTGTGCGGATTGCGTGACTTGACCGCGACTACAGTTTCAGCGGTGTTAAGTGTGATCATTAATATCATCATTAAAATGATTCATAAAATGTTCTATGACCCGAAAAAGGACAACAAGGTGCTTTATAACATTCGCACTGATATCATTATTGCTATTGCCGATAATATAGCTTCATCAAGCAGTGTTATCATTTCAATAGTAACGAAAAATCCTCAATATCTTGATATGGGAGCAGTCATTGTTTCATTGGGTCAAACAGTGGTTACCACAAATTCAGTTGTCGGCACATACATGCAACTCAAATATGACCTGACTAATAAGCCCAGGATCATGCAGATGTTTATCCAATATAATCAAATAAAACAGGAATCCTCTTTGCAGCAAACATAATTACCTGTCAATACAACCTGATGTATTTCTGTATGCTTTCTTTTGTGATTCTCCACTGATTTCCCACCCTGAACGCTTCAATCTCACCGCTCTGCACCAATCGCAGAGCGGTGTTTTTTCCTATATGCAGAAGTTCCTGCAACTCTTTTAGTGTCAGTATATCTTTAGTATTATTAAGCATCATAACACGCTCCTTTTCGGTTTATTTAATCCCATGTTTGCTCGAAAAGCCGCTCCCCACAGATGTATATTATACCGTTGTGAGGAGGTGATCCGATGAAGGAATAAGCGCACAGACGCTCGCAGCGATAGCCGAAGCCAGCATACTGGTTATATCCGGAATAATCGGCTTAGCTACTGAGCGCCGCAAAGACGAGAAGCGCAGTCAGCTTCAGCAGAAAATCGACGATGCAGAACGTGAAATGAAACGCCTTGACAGCACGGACTTCCGTCTGAAGAAGTAGTTTATTTCGGTTTATCCTGCACCCGATTTTCACAGCAGAACACAGCCCCATTACCGTGATGAAAATTCACGGTGACGGGGCTTTTGTTTTGCTCACAAACCGCACAACAGAGCCACACAGGAGGTAACAGAAATGTTCAGCAACCCTAGATACAGCACCAGAGGAATCAGTGAAACAGTCCCGATATTAACGCAGATCATTCTCTGGAACTGCATCGACACCATGAAAACCGAAAAGGATTATCTTCAGGTTTTCAAACTCACGGCAAAGGACCACACCCAGCACGTCACGCACAGTCAGGAGGAACCTGCTTACGAACACACATTTGAGTTCCGGACTGACAGACCCATCACGGCAAAAATTTTCGTCATTGATGACGAGACACATTCTACCATGCTTTTGGCAGAAGAATACTGATTAGGAGGATACACCATGGACAACAACGAAACCACACGCCCCGTTTGCAGCTGCTGCGGAGCAACGACCGAAACCGATGACTACTACACTTTTGATGGCAGCATTTTATGCGATGACTGCTACCACAGAGAAACTGTCGTTTGTGAGCACTGCGGTGACAGAATCTGGTCTGACGACAATGCGGGCACAGACAGTATGCCACTCTGCAACTCTTGCTACGACGATTACTACACGACCTGCGAGTGCTGCGGCAGAATCATTCACCGGGACTACGCTAACTACGACGATGACGATGATTACGCCTACTGCGACAGGTGCTACGAAGAGCGCCAGAACAGCTCCATTCACGAGTACAACTACAAGCCCGACCCGATATTTTATGGCGACAGCAAGCGCTATTTCGGCGTGGAACTTGAAATCGATGAGGGTGGTAAGAACGGCGACAATGCTGATACGCTTCTGGGTATCGGCAACCGGGTTGCGGAGCATATCTACATAAAATCCGACGGAAGTCTGAACGATGGCATGGAAATCGTAACTCACCCGATGTCCCTGAAATACCACAAGGACAAAATGCCCTGGGCTGAAATCATGCGTTCCGCAATCCGCATGGACTACCGCAGTCACAAAACAAGCACCTGCGGACTTCACGTCCATGTTAACAGAACAGCCTTCGGCAGTATCCGGGAAGCACAGGACGAATGCATTTCCCGGGTTCTTTATTTTGTGGAGCATCACTGGCTGGAGCTGCTGAAATTCAGCCGCAGAACCGAGTACCAGATGAACCGCTGGGCTGCTCGCTACGGCTATAAGAACAGTCCGAAAGAGATTCTGGAGGACGCAAAGAAAGGCTGCAATGGCAGATATGCCTGCGTGAACATTACGAATTATCATACGATAGAATTTCGTATGTTCCGTGGCACGCTCAAGTACAATACGCTCATAGCCACTCTGGAGCTTGTGGATAAGGTATGCGAACTAGCAACAAATCTGACCGACACAGAACTGAAATCCGTAAGCTGGTCGGACTTCGTAGGCTCACTTGATGATAGCACGGAACCTGAGCTGATAACCTATCTCAAGGAGCGCCAGCTCTACATAAACACACCAATCACGACAGAGGAGGACGAATAATTATGTGTGCAATTTTCGGCTTGATAGATTACAATCACACTTTGAGCGCTAAACAGCGTGAAAAACTGCTTCGTGTACTCTCTGAGGAATGCGAGGAGCGCGGAACCGACGCTACCGGATATGCATTCAATCACAACGGTAAACTCACAATTTACAAGCGTCCGTTCGCCGCTCACAAAGTACATTTGCATTTGCACGAAGATTCCAACGTCATCATGGGACACACCCGAATGGCTACTCAGGGTAATAAGCTCGATAACCGCAATAATCACCCGTTTCCCGGAACGGTGAACGGAACTCATTTTGCCCTGGCACATAACGGTGTTCTTCACAATGACATCAGATTACGCAAGCAGATGTCGCTGCCTAGCACTCCCATCAAGACGGACAGCTACATAGCAGTTCAGCTCCTGGAACAGCAGAAATCCCTCGACATTCAGTCCATTTCTGAAATGGCTGAGCTTGTCGAGGGTTCTTTTGTGTTTACGGTTCTGGACGAGCATAATAACGTGTATTTCGTCAAAGGCGATAATCCACTTGCATTGTATCACTACGAAACCTGTGGACTGTATGCCTACGCCAGCACGGAAGCAATCCTTGACCGTGCACTGACGAGATTGGGAATCCTCAGCATAGAGCACCAGAAAGTCAATACGAGCTGCGGTGACATTCTGAAAATCGACAGCACGGGAGCCATGGAACAGGGCATGTTCGACACAACCAACCTGATGATGTACGATTACCGTTACTTCCGTCGTGACTGGTGGAATGTCCCGGAATCATGCGAAAGCGAACCGCAGGACGTAAAGCAGCTCAAAGATTTTGCTGGCAGTATTGGTGTTTCAAGAGAAGATATTGACCTGCTCCTGAGCTACGGATATTTCGTGGAGGAAATCGAAGAAATGCTGTACGAGCCCGGCGTGATTGAGGAAACCCTGTGCGAAATCCTGAACGAATGCGCATACGACTATTGCGGCGAGTTCTGAGCGTTCGGAAATCTCACTCACATTGCGGACATATCCGGAAAGCGCCAAACCGATATTTGCGAACGCAGAATTAAGGTGCTTTCCGGCTTCCGCAAAAGTATACTTTATCGAACGGAGGTTCTATGGGAAGAACATACGGTTACGCACGAGTTTCCAGCACAGAACAGAATCTCGACCGTCAGATCGAGGCGCTTCTCGAATACGGCGTTGAGGAACGTGACATCGTTACGGACAAGCAGTCGGGCAAGGATTTTCAGCGCAAGGGCTACCTTGCTTTGAAGAACCAGATGCTCCGACCCGGCGACACGCTGGTAATCAAGGAGATGGACAGACTCGGCAGGGATTACGGCGCAATCAAGGACGAGTGGCTCGACATTCAGCACATGGGCGTGGATATTGTAATAATTGACACGCCCATTCTGAACACGAAAGAGAAATCCGACCTTGAGAAAAACCTGATTTGCAGCATTGTCTTTGAGCTGCTTGCCTACACTGCCGAAAAGGAACGCCGTAAAATCCGCATTCGCCAGTCCGAGGGGATTCGGCTTGCGCTCGACAAAGGTGTAAAATTCGGCAGACCCGAAACAACGCTCCCCGACGATTACGCCGAGGTGATTGACCAGTGGCAGTCTAACCAAATTACAGCTGTGGAAGCAATGAAACGCCTGGACATGAAAAAAACCACATTCTACAAACTGGCTCGCAGGCTGACGAACAAATGATTATCAGCGGCTAGCCGCTTTTATATAGATCAGCCGGTGCTTCGTTTGTGGAGCACCGGTTTTTTGTTATTTTAATCTGTAATAGCAGATATTTTTTCCGCTGCCCTCACGTTTCAGCTCGCCATCATCGACCATTTTGCGGAGTGCGCTCTCGATTGCGCTCAGACTTAACGAGGGACACAATTCCCGGATATCCTGCTTGGTAAACCTGCCTATCTTGCTCTGTGAAGCCATTCTGACGGTTTCAAGAGCCGTGCGTTTTATTTCAACCAGGGCGAACCGGTCCTCAAAATCCTTGTACGCCGCCAGAACAGTCCCGAGGATATATTTTATGAACGGAACAACATCCTCGGTTCCCTCATGCCACCCCGTCTGGGATTCACTGAGCGCACTGTAATACAGATCCTTGTTTTTTGCTATTTTCGCTTCAAGTGAAATGTACCTGCCAACATAGAATCCGCACCTGTACAGCAGCAAAGAAGTCAGCAGGCGGCTCATTCTTCCGTTGCCGTCGTTGAACGGGTGAATGCACAGGAAATCGTGTATGAATACCGGAATTGCGATAAGCGGCTCCAGCTCCATATTACCGATGACCTTGTTGAATTCCTCGCATATCCTGTCCAGCGCTTCCGGAGTTTCATAGGGTTCAAGCGGAGTAAAAAGAATTTCGGTGTGCCCGTCGGGATATGTTGCAGTAATGTAGTTCTGAACGTTTTTCGTTCTTCCTGCCATTGGATTATTCATGTGGCTGTACATAATTTTGTGCAGCTGGAGAATGTAATTCTGCGTCACCGGAATTGCGTCAAAGCTCTCGTGAATTATGTTGAGTGCGTCACGGTAGCCGGCTATTTCCTGCTCGTCACGATTGTGGGGAGTAGTCTTTTCCTCTACAAGCTGTCTTATTCTCGTGCTTGTCGTGACTATTCCCTCAATGGCATTGGAAGCCTCGGTGCTCTGGATTTTTGCTATCTCTACCAGCTTTTCAAGCTCCTGCGGGCGCTGTTTCAGATACAGTTCCTGCTTTCCGGCTTCCTTATATATCGCAGCGATAAGACTCAGCAGTTCAGAGTCCCATTTCTGATTCCTTATCTGGGAGTAATTGAATTCTCGCATTACCTTACCTCCTTTGAGTTTCCATTATATTATATCAGAAAATAAGGGAAAGGTCAATAGGCTAAGGGAATATTCCCTTTATAGTGTTATCAAAATAAGGGAATATATTCATTATCTCTTTTACTCCTTGCCGCTCTCCTCGCTTTTCCTGATGTACTCATTCAGTGCGGCTTCTGTTATCTTCCAGCGCTTTCCTGTGCGGAATGCTTTAATCTTTTTCTCCGTCACCAGTTTGTAAGCCTGGTTTCTTCCTATGCGGAGCCTGTCTTGTAATTCGTCTATTGTCAGGATTTTTTCGTCCACGGCTTTCGCCTCCTCGCCAAAATGTATTTACAAAAATGTTTGCGCCGGCGACAGAAAATAAGATTATATAATTCACAAACAGTTTAGTAAATATCATAAAGGAGATACACTAATGTGTTAATATTGTACTCTATTGGTAACTAGGGTAAATAGCGTTGTAATGGGATTTATCGGTATTATTCTGAATATAAAAACCGTAATAATCATACGCAACTATAACTATTAGGATGAATAACTATTAACTGCTCAATTCACACCATAGGATTAAGAAAGACTTTCAAAAACCACATCGAATATCACCGGGCTGAAAAAGAATTATTCAGCAAAGCCAGAGGCAGGTTTGGCGTAGAAACTAACACTAAAGGAAATGAGCATTATGCGTTCATTTTTCAGGGTATGGGAATACGGGTGATTCTTAAAAAGACAAAGATCAGTGGATACTATGATTTTATTCTCAGCCTGAACGACCTGCTTGGAACAGAGGACAAGTCCCGGCTTATCGACCCACGGAATCTTAACGAAGCGCTTGATATTGCCGAAAAAATGCTGGTTCATGAGTTCGGCGAAGATTACGCTGTCAACACCCTTGAACTGTACCGTGTTGACCAGTGCATAAATGTTGACGTAGGTTCAGCTGAAAATGTCAGCGAATACATAAGTCTGATGTACCGCAGCGAAATGAAAAAGGGTTACGAGGTTTTAATAGATGATTCTCCGGATTTCGATTCCACCAGCAGTTTCACTGTCAGAAATAAAACCGAGGGACTGGAGGTCAGCTTCTACGATAAAAAGAAGGAACTTGCCCAGCGGGACTGCGTTTCAGAAATCGCCGAGGGAACTCTGCGTGTCGAGCTGCGCATTCTGAGAAGAAAGTCGCTTGAAAAACAGACTCCCGGCTGCAAGACCAACCGGGAACGGGTAGCTTACTGCATGGCAGCAAGCCGGGAAAAGATACTGGCTATGGCACACAGCCTGCTGCTGGACGCTGACTATTATCCATATAAGAAAGCCTGCGCTAAGGTCAGGGCAAAGGTCAGTAACAAGAAGCTGAGAAGCCGTATGCTGGATATGCTCCGGCTGGTTAGAAAGAAATCCAGCGTCAGAAAGGCAAAGGAAAAGATATTCGAGCTTCACCCTAAGCTCAGGCATGAATACTATAATAAGATGATAAACGAGTTTGAGAGCATAGTGGTAAATGTCGTTACGCTTGATAAGGACAGCGAGGTGAAATTCCTGCCGAGCCTTTTTGAGTATCTCAGGTAAAAGTGCGCCGTGGTTGATGCCACGGCGCATATATTATGTATTTTGCTTATTTCGAAGTTGCCAAAGTTGATTTCTTGACATAGATAAGCGAATAAAAAAATTTACGATGATATGAGTGGGTGGGGGAACCCTGTTTTTAGCCTGTTTATCCTATGTTTTTACCGATGTGAGGGTACAAGAAAAATGAGGTTCTAAAAAATCCGGACATTAAGGTTTGAATCAGTACTCTTGAACATTGATCTATACTTACAGTGGCTTAGAATGTGATTTGTGTTATGTCAACTTTTCAAGTTTGTCAAAACATAAAACAGCACTAAATTTTATTGTTTCTATTCCTTAAACTTAAATTGACTGTACAAATTGTCATTTAGCATATATTTCATGAAAGCGTTTTCATAATCCTGATTTTCTGAATCTGTTACAAAATGTACTAGGCCGTTTGTCCATAAAATAGATAAAACCCAATAAACCTGCAATTTTAATTGAATTTCAGATACCTCATCTGAATTAGCATTGGCAATTATTTTTTCACTAAGTAAAGCAAAAAATTTTGAAAATTCAGTTGTTCTATGAAGCATATTCCATGCACCGTTAATAAGAGCTTCTTTTATTGTTTCGTCATCTGTGAACCCCTCTTTTCTCACAAAAGACAATTGTTCGATGAGATCAGTAAACTCTTTTTGACGGTATGGAGTAGCCAATTCCATATTCCCTGCCCATAGAAGAGATATAAGAAGTCTTAGCGTCCGGAATAATAAACTTTTTTGTTTTGCTAGTTTCAAAAAATCTATGTGTTCTTTGCAATTGGCATACAATGGGTTTGCTTCTAAAATACCCACTAATTCACTCATTTCCCTGCGAACATTGCACTCATCTCTGTTAAAGCATCTGATCCACGGATCGCATTCATTTAGTATTATGGTCGCTGCCCCGTGTTCCCAGATGTCATAAAGGTAATTGATCACCTGCGTTTCACTTATATAACAGCCGGATTCTAAATTATTTGCGATTTCTCTGGATATTTCTGACCTGTTGTATTTTTTGGCGAGCATTGATGATATACTATCTTTTATTTCAGTTTCAATAATTTTACCCGATGGGGCATAACATGATATTTTTATGTCTTTTACCTTATCCGTGAAACACTGTTCAGGAAGAGCTGTGTAAACCAACAACTTCCTGTAGCTTATGAGTTTCTTTATAGCCTGTTTATCATCATCTATGTTTCCGGATTTAGGATAATGCTTGCTATAATAATTATATGAACGTCCACGGGTAAAGAACAACGCCAGGTCGGTTTCATTTGTAGATAATTCATCATTTTTAACTATACTTATATCATCGTCATTGTAACCAAAAAAGCAATTATCATTGTTAATGCAATATACCTTATTATGCAGTTGAAACCTATGTATCAAATTAAAAACACGCGTAAATGAATCGCTGAGAGAGTCTGTATTTTTTACGTCCAAGCGGATCATCTTTCTAAGCGGAACAAATAGTTTATTCTTATAATAGTCGAGCGACATAATAGAACAAAAGCAATCCTTTACCATGTCTTTGCAGCATTTGCTGAAATTCTTATCCAGATATAATTGATAGAAGAACATCTTGTAAAAGTCATATATAAGCTGAAACATTCTTAACTGAAGCTCTGTACCAAACCGTTCCCAGTAGTCATAACGAAGTACGATCCAGCAAATGATCAATATTACATCTTCGGATTCTTGTATTCTGTCTATCCATTCAGGGTTATCATAGCTATACTCTTCAAAAGCCAACTCTAAAATCAAACTCATCAGATTTTTTGCATAGTCATGTCTGGTCTCGTTCAAATCCAGGTACAGAACGGGCATAATTTCATTACAATACTTAGAGGTGAACAGTCCCATTGAAACAGAGATCATATCCAATAGTTTATTTCGATTATATTCCCTAAAGATATTATATCCCTTAGAGTTAGTGCAAGCTACTCTAGGTGTGTTTTCCGCAAAAAAATCTGACCATGGTTTAGGAAGCTCGTATTTTGAGTTGATTCCAAGGCTTGCTAACACTTTTTGGAAAATCTCTTTGTGCGTCATATTTTCCTCCCGAGAAAAATCACGAATGTTATATAAAAACGGTTACATGATAAGATAAACGGTTATCTGCAATCGGTTTAAGGTGCCTTAGCCATAGACAAAACGTCCTTTGGCCTATCAATATATAATTATTATATCACTTTTTAAGCGCTTTCGCAAACTATTTATAACAAGCTTTGATTATTATAAAAAAAGAACAAAATACCCGTGAAAAACAAATTCTTAGCTTGTAAAATTTGGGACTTATGGTGATAGTATTCGTTTTTATTCTGTGGTAAACTATTATCATCCCGAAAGGGAAAATAAAACGCTAATGTAAAGAAAGGAATCCAGTTATGAATGAAACAGAGTACAGTAACAATACCCAAGCTGCTATGGAAGGATCAGCGGAACAGATCAAGGAGATACGTTCCAATGGTAGCGAAGATGTTGCAGCGAATGAATCATCAGGTGATCAGAAGCGAGTAAAGCCACCCGTTACAGAGAACAAGTGGTCTGACATGGAGAACAAGCCGTTCGACCACAATGAGGCCACTGAAAGAGCATTTGCTTTGCTGAGCTATATGCCGAAGTCTTATGAGATACAAGCCACGGAAACTGGCCTCGAGGTATGCATAAAAGGAAATCTCAAGCCGCTGACCAATTGGTTTGTTTTGTCTATTAAGATTCATGCAACCACTGATACAGCAAAAGAACAGGCAGCAGTGATAACTATCTTGAATTGTGACATCTTCGAAATAAAGACCGTAGAGGTAACTTCAAAAGAACTCAGCAACAGCGATTGGATCCATGAGAAGCTTGGATTAAAGTACACTTGCTCGTTCTACAAGTTTGTTCGGGCATACATTGATTCGCTTCTTCCATTTGCGGAAGAAGTAGAGACGGTAACAAAGCCCGGCTGGAATGGAAATACATATGCCCGATGCTCAGACTGTATAGGCAGCGACAAAATAACCGTCGCAACAAACGGATTTGAGCCTGTGTCTGCTGAAATATCTGTCGATGAGAAGGAAAGGGCAGAAGCCATGAGGGTTTTTGATACATTGTTATCATGCACCAAAGACAACATCGCAATGATGATGCTGTTCTTCACCCTCATAATCTCGATGCTGACATCAGTGTTCAAGCGTTCAGGAATAGCACGAATACCCCAATATGCCCTTGGAGTGATCGGCATGACCGGTTCAGGAAAAACAACTCTTGTCAAAGCATTGCTGAGCTTTATCAAGGACTATTCGTATTTTGACCTGAGTGTCGGCTATACCGAAGCCGCATTCAGAAAAAACCTTGTCATCTATCGCGATACCATCTTGCTGGTTGACGACCTTGTTGACAATAACAGCTCTGAGGCAACCGATAATCTCAAACTGATAGCACGTCTGTTTGGTAATTCCGGGTCTTCCCACAAGACCTTCAATAGTGACGCAACAGCGGATTGCCGGGCTATATTTACTGGCGAGGTTGAACCGTTGCTGGTTACTTCCAGCTTGAATCGTTTGCTTTTCGTGCATGTCAGCAGGGAGGACATCGATTTCGATAGGGTCACGGATATGCAAAAGTCTGAAACGGCTGCGCTGTATGCCAGGGCGATAAGCGACCTCCTTATGCACGTTTCTGAACAGGGACCGGACAAGGTAGTAAGGAAACTATATGCTTCATTTTTATCTTTCTGTGATACGCTTAACCAAACGCACAATGGCCTCTGTCAGCGGCGCGTAGAGGCGTATTCCTGGATACTTGCCACCGAGATGTATTATTGTGAATACCGCGGAGAGGCGGTAAATAATAGCGATTCCCTTTTCAACTATGCGGTGAAGAGCCTGAAAAACGACTACATCCAAACGCAGTATGATATGCCGGAATACGTTTTCTGCAAAACCGTTGTTGATAACAGCAGCAAGTTCCAGAATATAGATGCCCAAAAACCGCTGGAAAGTGAAAAGTGGGGCTATTCTTCCCAAGAGTACCGTTATATCGTTGATGATAAGCAGGATAAGTTACTTTACTCCTGTGATCTGCAGAATATCAACAAAAAAGCGCTGATACGATCGCTGATACAGAAAGGCATCATCAAGCCTGATCAAGGTCGTGGGCAGAAACATCGTCTGTCCATACGCCCTGTTGGCGATTTCAGGACATATCGTCTTGATATTGAAGAAGCAACCAAATACATCTCAGGTGTAGAAGAATGTGGGAAGTAAATATAGGATGGTCTATCAATGAAAAAGAACAGTACACTTGCAGCTCTTATTTCTGAGCGTAATCATTTTCAGATGCAGACCAGATCTGCTTGCGATTATGAAAAAATTGCTGCGGCGCAGGGTATCAGGAGTTCTGACAGTTATTGCGAATGGGAAAAGAGAGAATTATCTTCCCTTGATAAGATAAGCGGTCTTTATGCGCTTTCGGCCTTAGGTTCGCAAGACGCACTGGAACGCCTGATAGAAGAAGCCTATGGCAATAGTAGTATTGCAATATCCAATGAGGAACGAAAAGCTCTGCGCAAAAGGGCGAAAAAACTCCTTGGCGCAGCTGCGGTACATAATTGTTTCTTTAATGCGGAAAAAACGCAGTTCAATACCGACTGGCTCATTATGATGGGTGACTACCACCTTGGGCTGTATGGAAAGGTCAAGAACAGGAATCTGGCTTTGGCTGAGAGATATTATAATAGCGCTCAGGCACAGGACAAAAGTAGCCAGGTCAAGTATAAACTTCTATGTGTTAAGCTGCTGTATGACCAGGAACAGCTTTCAGAAGAGGATTTCAGAGACCTGGTGAAACACGTCACAGCCTATGATTTCATTGCCTACTCATTTGCTGCCTTTTATTTTGAACGTATGAAGGCAAGAAAAAAGAAGCATGGCAAACGTTTCAAGTATTATAAGAGCAAAATCCTCCATTGCCTTAAAATCCTGGAATACAGAGATGGCAGATATATCGATGATCTGTTAAAGGCAATAAAGAAGAGCAAGCTTATCAAGTAATTTGAGGCACGCTCGTCTGAACGGGTGAATATTATTTTATTCAGCGTTTCCCTGGCATTCCACATTCATTTGTGTTATTTCCTTTCCGTTCCTGCGCATGAAAATGCGCAGGATCATTTTTATATCTGTATCGTATCGTTAAAGATTTCAACTATAAATTATTATCTGGTGATCGACTATCACATAATACCGGGACGCAAGATCCCGAGAAGATGGAGGAAAACCAGATGAAACGCAACTACAAGATAAACTCAGTCGTTTTCTTTCCCAGAAACGCTGAGGATACCGGCATAATGCCGGACGACATTATTACATTAATCGAGGCGGACTGCACAGATGTTCCGCCGGAACGAATGGTCGCTTCTCTGCTTATTGAGATAATGAACGCTGACAGCGAGGAGGCGGCAGTATGATAAGGGCAGCAGCCTACGCACGTTACTCCAGCGACAATCAGCGCGACGAGAGTATCGACGCTCAGCTGAGAGCAATCCACAAATTTGCTGACGAAAACGGATATCAGATAGTCAGAGAATACATCGACCGTGCTAAAACGGGCACGAACGACCGCCGTGAGGAATTCCAGAGAATGATACGTGATTCCGACGACGGCGACTTTGAGGTGGTCATAGTCCACAAGCTGGACAGATTCGCACGCAAGCGCTATGACAGCGCAATATACAGAAAAGCCCTTGAGGAAAACGGCGTAAAACTGGTATCCGTACTGGAACAGTTTACCGACAGCCCCGAGGGCATAATTTTTGTGGGAATGAGCGAGGCAATGAGTGAATACTATTCCGCTAATCTTTCCCGCGAGGTCAAGAAAGGGCAGTATGAAAATGCTATCGCCTGCAAGCATACAGGCGGTTTCGCTCCGCTGGGCTTCAGGGTCAATGCAGATCTCAAATACGAGATCAACGAGGAAGAAGCCGTTCATGTACGGTTCATTTTTCAGAGTATTCTGAGCGGCATGAATTACTCCCAGATAATTGAGGAACTTAATCGCCGTGGCGTCAGAACACGGCGTGGCAGGGAGTTCGGGAGGAATTCCCTGCATGAGATACTTCGCAACGAGAAGTACACGGGCGTGTACATTTATCGCCGGAGCGCTCTGCCTGACAAGTTCGGGAAACGCAATAACCATGCTGACCGCTCCCAGAACGATATTATCCGCATTGAGGGCGGAGTTCCGCAGATAATCAGCCGGGAGGTATTCGACGCTGTTCAGACGATAATGGACAAGCGCAAGATGGAGCCTTATGTCCGCTCGGACGCCAAGGAAGTTTATCTGCTTTCCGGCAAGGTGTTCTGCGGATTATGCGGCAACAGTTACTGCGGAAACCGAATGCACGGCGGCAGGAATAAATCGTTGTACATAACCTACCGCTGCAATTCTCACTCCGGAAAGGGTACGGGTAACTGCCGCAATAAGGACGTGAACCGTGATTATCTGGAGAACTACATACGGAAGCTACTTGCGGAAGTTCTGTTCGATGAGCGGCGCCTGGAGGGCGTTATCAGCGAGTACAACAAGATGGTCAATTCAAACGGCTCTGAGTACGACAGCGAGCTGAAATCCGTCAAGAGCATGATAAAAAAGACCAAAGGCGAGATAGATAATCTCATCGGAATACTGGCCGCGACTGGTTCAGCCTCGCTTGCGGAAGCAGTCAGCGAGCGCGAGGAACGGCTTGCCATGCTCAGGGAAAAGCGCCACGAGATAGAATCCAGGCGAGTTACCATCGAAACGAACCGTGAGGATATATCCGAGGCGTTCGGGCGTGGACGTGAAATGCTCCTGTCCGGGACTATCCCGCACCTCCGGCAGCTTATTCAGCTTTACGTTTCACAGATAGAGGTTTATCCGGATCATATCTCGGCAACGCTCAATTACCTGCCGGCTCTGAGGGCGGTAGGGTCTGATGAGGCTGTCGGGAATTACGGCAAGGCTGCTCACAATGCGCTGGAGGTTCGGGAGGATATCGGGCGGGAGGAACTAAACCTGGAGTGCAAATAATATTAACGATCCCACCTGCCATTTGGCAGGTGGGATTTTGAAAAGTGTGCTTCCATAAATACTTAACATAATATCTATATATTCAACTATTTTTGCATGAATCATCCACTATATAGTGGATGATTGCCCGCTTTTGCTGTCAAAATACAAGGCTGTAAAAGCGTAAAATGTCCATAAAAACAATGCGCAAATAAAATACATCATGTTTAGTTGAAATTTTTTAGGTTTATGCATGAAACCTACTTTACTTCAACTGCTTTTATTTTAGTCAGTGTCCCATTCTCAAAGTTGAATTTATGCCAAAATTCATTGTCAATATTTATGCCATACAGCATCGAATATAACACCTTGAGAGTTTGATTGTGAGAGCAAATTAGTACGCATCGTTCGTCTGGCAACTTTGTCAAAAGGGGCAAGAGCTCACGAGTAAGTCTTTGTCGTATATCATCCAAACTTTCCCCTCCGGGTATGGTTTTATTAATGTCCAACTTGTTGTTGATGAACAGTTCTGGGTAGGTCAAGATTGCCTTTTTCTTTTCCATACCCTCAAGCGCACCGAGATTTCTTTCAGTCAGGCAGTCCAGATACCTAATATTGTTCATGCATCTGCCTGGAATCAGTTCTATTGTTTTTCGGCACCTTGTGAGTGGAGAGCAGAAAACATCGTCAAAAACTGGTAATGAAATATTGCTTTTTATTTCCTGACCTGGCAAAACGCCGGTTTCTGCAGAGCCGGATAATATCCCGTTTTCGTTATAACAGGTCTTTATATGACGCAAAAAAAATAGCAACATACATTTCACACTCCTTGAATTCTGAACTCCGGTGTTTCGGTTGAAAAGCTCCGTTTACAGTAGCAGAACTTGGGCGACAGGACTCTGACTATCCTTCCATTTATCAGTTTATCATATCTGGAAATGAAATCTTTAATATTGGAATAGGAACGAATGTGTTTCTCAGGCATTGAAAGTCTTGCACTTGCATCAACACTGTTGACATTGTTTTTGGTGTCCAATGATATTGTTAGTTCACGATCTAGTTCATTAGAGATGTTCGACAGTGATATTGATTTGAGTCCGTCAATGACCTGTCCCCAGCCGTGAGGCACAATTGCCACATCTGTAAATGTTCCTATAAGGCGATGGGTCATTTCTGTAGTAGGACTTACATCAAAAATACAGAATTCTTTTCCGTAGTCGGAGAATATCGGCACCCGTCTATCAGAAGAATTCACATCCAATGCGAATGTTCCGATCATGATAGAATTAGGAGTAGGCATTCCGTAATGGTTTCGTATCAGTCTTGTTCCTTTTGCTAGGGATACTCCGAATATCCTTGCAAATTCTTCTGCAATGAAACAATGGATCTCCTTGTTATATTCGCTGAAACGTTGGGAATAATCAACAAATTTTATTGCGGCATCGCCACGGATATACCTCAAGTATCTGTTCTGTTCTGTGTTAATATAAGTTTTTATATAGTCGCTATACCATACCCTCTCGCTTGGGTACAGCCCGAAACAGGATTCTTTGCATTCCTTTGCACTGGAATGCAGAACAAGATACCAGTGTTCATCATCGCCTTTCGCAACTGTAAGAAAGTGATTCCCGCTAAGGAAATTAAGCGCGTAGCCATTGTCATTGGCGTGATCGCTGAGAATCTTTATCTTTTCCCCGAACTCTGTTCCACCGATGTCATTGTCGAAATTTGACAGAGAAAACACAGATGAAGTACAAGTGTTTACCGTTGCGTCGACCGGAATTATCGGAACAGAACAGTTCCAGTCATACAGTGCACCCGTAAGGAATCCCCCGGCTATTCTAGTGATGTTATTGGGCATACCAAGGTCTAATGATGGGATTATTTCCACATATCCGTTCTTATCATGCTGCTGTATGACTTCGGTGAATATATTTTGTGTGTTTTTAAGATAATCAAGAAGAATTGATTGGTTCTGGTCTGGTTTTATCCAGGTATCCATTTCAACTCTACGGTGAGCAATGTTTTCAGAATACGTGGATCGGGAGAGATTGTAAAGTTGTGCTGGGTGTACCTTTTTAAGTGAAACAAGCCTGCGTATCTTGTTATCTTGGAACGCCTTTTTAACAGAAAATTCACTTTCTTTTTTGGAAGCTAGATCTACATCATAAGCGTGTTCCACCAAGAATTTTAAGTATTTTTCCACTGCTGTGTATTCTATAGTCTTGTTTCCAAACATCATATACTGTCCCTTAAAGTTTCTTTCCTTTGTGAACAGCAATGTGCTTCTTGATATCAGCACATTTGACGTGAGCAGGGCAAAGCGCATATGAAAATCAGACAGCAGGATAATGTTAATATGTTTATTTAGCTTTCCCTCGTACCTTTTGACACTACCTATGAAATTTAGAATGGAACGCTCTATTTCTGCACTGCCGTCCTCATTTCCATCGACGCTCTTTATGTCAAGGTACACATAGTTTAGCAGAAAAATATTGATATTGGAGATATTACGATTATAAAGTAATACTTCTATTATTGAGTTTTTATTTTGAGCGTCAGTAGAAAGTGCATCTCTTAGCGTTGAGCCATATATGTAAACATCACCAACAGCCCGTCTTATCTCTTCGTGTCTGAGTATGTAGGATTCTTCAATTGATATCGGATGAATATCAACTGTTTTATCATTTTCTCCGAATTGGTCAGGTTCCATTTTCTGCAATGATTTTATGATTTTTTTAAACTCATCCTTGCCTTTCATGTCATATACTTTTTTCTGAATATCCTTGCTAAAAGTCAGGGAATACTTTAAAATTTCGTATACCATATCGGAAATATTGCCTGTTTTACAGTTGTTGTTTATCAGAACCTTGTACAAATACCGCACCAGTCGTTCAGGGAACGTGTTTATGATGTTTTTCGCATCTTCTGTGGTTAGGTCAATTTCTGCGATTAGTTTTTTTGATTCATTTCTTCCCATGACAGCATTGTATGTTGAAGTAAAAGTTGATCTCCCACTTTTAAATAGTTTACAAAAAGCGGATGTTGGACTAGAATAAGGTATTTCAAACACTTTTACAAAACAAATTGCAGTGAACTCCATTATTTTTCCTCCTTAAAATACAGTTTTTCGACGTATATTACGGTTAAAATACAGAATTTATTACATTCTGTACAGGCTGTGTAAAAAATAACTGACTAAAGTGGATAGCTTAAATTAACTAAGCTGTGTTATAATTATACCAGATAAAGCCACAAATTTCAATAGGATCTTAAAAAAAAGGAGGACAGCTGATGTCAAAAATTAAATGCGCTTATACCCCTATTTGGTATGTGACCTGGCTGGGAAAAAAACATTCAAAGTCAAAGCTCTTTGTGGAGGGCGATGACGGGAAGATTCATACCAGCTTCACGTCCAAGGTTGAGAGACTCTACACTGCCTACTGTGCAAGGATTGCAAAAGAACTTATAATTCAGACGAGTTCCGAACGCAAAAGATGCATTACAGCCTGTAACGAATACCTCAGAAAACATAACAGTTCTACTGACGACCCGATAGAACAAGCCCGGCTTAAAGGTGAACTCTCAGATCTTTCGAACGAGATTATTTTGCTGAATAATCGGATCGAGACAAAGATAATTTATGTTGAAAAATCTGTATCAGAAGGGCTTTGTGTATATCGGAATTTGCTGACCGCTTATTATTCCGGTATGAGTACGAGTCTTGAAATAGGACCGAATCGGATGATAGATCTTTCAGAGAGAGATACTCCTTATTCGGTTCTCGTATTGGAGTGGGCAGACGAGCGACAGAACGTTAATAATACAATTGCGACATTTAGGGAGGGTCGAGGAGCATGAAAAAAGAAAAATCGGTATCGATACATTATTCTGCCCTTTCGGATACTGTTCCTATACCGCAGCTTGGTGTAGATGAACAGTTCCTGGCATACTTTATCGGTGATAAGAGCGAGTTCCTTAAGGACATCCAGGACATCAAGAGTGGCAATATCGACGAGTATAATCTTGATTGCCTCGATCAGCGGATTGACACACTCCGCATGATTGCACAAGCTAAACTGAAAAAGCAGTACGAACACAATAGAGCGATACTGGTGGAAATCCAGAATCAGAAAGCTGTTGAGATTCAGCGTATCAATGCCATGATAGACCTGCTCGAATCTAAAGTCAAAGTCAAGGAGGAAAACGAATGAAGCTTAGCAAAGACGAACTGTATCAAAGATACGGAATACGGAAATTGTTATATCTCAATCCATTCATATATGCTGTTCTAATAATGGTGATTTTTGCTATTGATTTTCTTACCAGCAAACTTTTCTTTGATCTGATGTTCAGCGATACTGACGAGTACATGAATCTTCTTGTTACGGCAAGCGTTTGTGTGGTTATTGATGTCGTGCCTATTGTTTTATCAGACGTACTAGCAGATGTCACTGGTAAGGTCGGTAGACGAATATCGTTGTCATTGATGCTGTCCGGGTTTGCTGTCGTACTCGTCAGCGTGATAATCCTTGGTTTTATTCGAATTCAGAACGTTGACCTGCTGTTTGGAAATGATCCGGATAGTTTCGTAGCAAGTGAACAAACTGGCGCACCATTTCAGTCCTTTGTTGCTGTGTTGTTGACACTGATCAATATTGCGACGACAATTTTCGGTATCCTAATGACATTGCACCGGGCTAAAGTTCAGCGTCAAATAGATCATGCCAAGAACTGCGAAGCCCTTGTTGATTACAAGGCGGCTATCATTGAGCTTGCAAAGCCCGACAACAGCCTTGAAACGCTTGAAGCTGAGTACGCTTCAATAAGCGCTGAAATAGACCGTATCGCTGAAGAGGGAAAAGTAAAGGCTTCTCTGGAAATAGCACTTCTAATTGATCCTAGAGCAGTCACCCGCGCCACTCATAAGAAAGAAAAAGAGGAGGTTACATCATGAAAAAACTTCTTTCCGTGTTTATAACTGCAGCGTTCATGCTGCTTTTGACAAGCTGTGATTCACCAAAAGCAACCCAAGAGCCGTACAATTTTATTTTGATACTGGGTTCGCACGCCAATGCAAAAGAGCTCGATTATTCGGCTGTTGCGTCGGAATTTGAATACGCTGCGTCACACGCTGCAAACGTTACCATTATTGTTGACGATGGTTCTCCCTTCGTGTATGCCACATTTGAAATACCTACAATATCTGAAGGACTCTCAGCAGCTAACAAGTCAAGAAAACTCAGCGAATATGTTGCTGAGCTTGAAGAACGCTGCTCAAATGCCAGCGCCAATAGTTCAGAGGTAGATGTGTTTTCCAGCATAGCACTTGCAGCGCGATGTGTGAAAAGCTCTTCGGATAAAGTTATCATGATCGACAGCGGTCTTTCAACGTTTGGTCTTATCGACCTTTCGACCGCTCCCATCAGCAGAATAGATGCTGATTCGCTCATTTCCAATATCCTGGAAAGCGAATATCAGCTTGACTTTAAGGGGGCCTCAGTCATCGTATGCGGACTCGGAGAGGTTGCGGGAGAACAGCCCGAGCTATCTGTATCGGATTACAACAATCTTGTCAAGTTTTACGAGCTTCTTTTCAAATCCTTTAACGCTGATACAATCATTGATACAACTCCTAATGCCACGGTATCCCCGATAACAACTGATTACAGCGTAACAGTCTGCCCGGTGTCAACAGATGTATTTGATTTACCGCTTTCTTCAAACGTTAAGCAGGCAGAGCCCCTGAAGGAAAAAGAGGTAGTTGAGATTACTGAAACATCGATTCAGTTTAAACCTGATAGCGCAGTGCTTGTTGACGCTGAAGCTGCCCGGAACTCACTTGCCGGTATCGCAGAAAAGCTCAAAGCGACTGATGATCAAATTTCGGTAGTAGGTATGACTGCAACGTTTGGCGGCATAAACGAGGCGCGTGAGCTATCTCTTGAACGCGCTAAAACGGCTGCAAAGCTACTTTCAGAACTTGGCGTTGATACCTCCGATTACATGATCGTTGGAACCGGCTACGATAATAACTCCTATCGAGTAAAAGATACGGATAATTATGGTAACTTAATTGAAACCAAAGCCGAGAAGAATCGCATAGTCCTCATAATGACAGTTGAAACAGCAAAAAAGGGTGGTTTAATATGAGCGGAGCAATGATGGTGTCCGGTCTTGATATAACAGTCCGTGAGTGCGTGTTTAGACACGCACTCCGAAATGCGTCAACATCAGTGATCCTTAATTTTAATCATGAAAACACGGATTTGTTGGAGTATCTTGCAGATCGTAAAATAAGGGAAGAGCTTCCATCGGCACGTTTCTCTCCGAACGAAATATGCAATACATATTATCGTATAGAAAATGATGAACTGAAATACCATGTAATGTGTGAAGCGTTCAGGTTGCTTAAGGATGTTTCGGCAGAACTCGGAACTGAACTGAACCTTGAAACCTACCGTGTTCTTTCTGAACCGGAAGGCTTTGAAAATGCACTTGAGATCCTTAATTCTCGTGGAAAAAATACAACCGCATTTAGATCACGTTACGCACGATTGGCGGAAATTTTTAACACAGCAGATGTGCTTATTGAAACCTGCGCACCTGAGCTTGAAAGCGGAACATTCTACTATATTGCGTCCAGAAGAGCGAGCGATACACCAGATAACGCAGTGACGTTTCGGAAGATAAATGCTGCGCTGACAGCATTCACAGCTCCTATAACGCTAATTGTTAACGAAGGTGCTGTAAATCATATGAATGACCTTAACGTTATGATTAAGAACAGCGTCGATTCTGCAAATATCACAGTTATATACTTCTCTAATAATGCGTTTTCCTGCAATGAACCGGAAAAGTTTCTTGCATATTTTTCGCAAGTGTTGTTCACTCGTCATAATTTGCCTGCTGCGCAGCTTATATCTAAGTATTTCGGCTCAAGAGATGTATGTGAAAAACGAACAAGTGTATCTCACGATGATCGCCTGTTTGCATACTCACTGCCGGATGTTTTGCTCCAAAGGAATCACACCACTACAACAACCACAGAAGTACGAAATAAGTTATTTGTTGAGCCTGAACGCATAGCCAATCTGCCAGATGGAAACGTAATTATGAACTCTGGTGGAAAGTTTTGCATCACAAGCATAAGGAGGCTGCTGATATGAGCGTTATTCTTTCTATCTTATTATATTTGGCTGATATATTTACAGTGTATATGTTTTGGGGTTCCATTGAATTCACGGTTGTCGCTGCCTGCCTTATACCTGTGGCAGTAGTGATATGCATGATTATTAGTTTTCTCGGGATTCGTCCTAAGTCCATAAAAAAACTGCGCAAATCAGACAGAGCAGCAGTGGAATCAGCACTGGACGAATTAAAGTTTAGTGCGGAACAGCTTGGCGAATCACTACCGAAAATCCATGTTTTCGTTAATGCCAGAAATTATGTAAACGCATATGCTGTGGGATTTAACTGCGTGGTTGTGACAATGGGACTTATAAAAAATTACGGCCATGACAACAGGGTTTTTGCAAGTGTCCTCGCACATGAGATGGGGCATATCAAGCATCATGACACTGTTTTCTCCGGGCTTGTGATAGTTAATCTCATCGTAAATTCCATTGTTCTCACGTTTAGTTTATTTGGTGTCGGTATAGTCATTGTACTGATATTTTCGTTATTCATGTCAGTTTTTTTTAGTGATATTATCACTCTGTATGTATCCAATGCATTCGGAAAGGTTGTCGGTAAGATCATAGGTCTATTAAAAACATTGATAGTAGCAGTCCTGTGGGCAATATGCGCTGTTATTTTTCGTAAACAGGAGCTCTTAGCTGACAGATATGCCGCAAAGGAATTAGGGTTTGCTTATGAATTGGTTTACTTTCTTGAGGATATATCTGCCATGGATTCCGTAGACCGTACATTTATAGAGACACTCATGGACACACATCCCTCGACTTACACAAGAATTAAGAAAATCGAAGATTCAACATTCAATAATGCGGGATCCGACGAACTTTCACTTCTTCGCTGAATCTACAATAAGAAAGGAATAAAATATGTCAAACCATACAATACACCGTAAATCTTTCAGTGGCAGATTAAAGAAAAACACTTTAAAAAGCGCGAATATACTCCAAAGCGACGGAAAGGGCAACATAATCTCACCCAACGGCACCGGAAGAATCGTCAAAATATTTACTGGAGGGCATACATCCGGGTATGAATTCCGTTTCCAGAGAGATTTTGCAGAAACAGCAGGAATGTCACAAAAGGACTTCAATCAGCCGAGGATGTTTGGAAATCACAGCCTTTATCAGATAGAAGATAAAAGTGAAAATTTAAGTCACAATTTTGAAGAACATGATCGGGACCAGGGCATGGCAAATGTTACTATGTATGCTGCTGGACAAGATCCGGAAATAATGAAGAACCTCTACGTTGAGCAAAATAATGACTCAGATACAGTATACTACCGTGGCGAGGATGGTGAAATGAAAGAACTGTATACTTTGCCACATGAGGAACAACCCCTGGAGTTATCCCAAGAAGAAAGCTCCGAGAATGCTAATGTTTCTGAGGATTATTCCGAAGTGGTTCCCGAGGATATTTCGGAGTATTCCTTCATAGAAACATCTGATGCTGATTATTTAAGTTGCTCCGATGACGAACTTGATTTCAGTTCCTCTGACAGCGATTCTAGCTACGAAAGTGAATCGGATGAATCGGAAAGTGATTCCGTTTCTGACAATGATGGTTACACGCTGTAATTCAGGAGGAAAAAATGATTCTCACCGGGAAAAGCCAATATGGTCTTCCAGACAGCTTTGAAGTCTCCAACACAAGTGTTGGATTTTTTGGAGTTACTCGTTGTGGTAAAACTACTCAGGAGCTTAAGCTGTTTGAAGCTGCAAAAAAAGATAGAAATTGCCTCAATATAGTTTTTGATATCAAAGGCGAGTTCGCAGAACATTTTTACGCATTAGGAGACAAGGTGATATCGCTTCACCAAACGAAAGCCCATATGGAACATTGGAATTTTATGCGTGACATAATGTTTGCAGAATATCCGGATACAGCTGCGATGGAACTTGCTGAATCCGTATTCAATGAGGCTGTCAGTCAAAGTTCACAGCCGTTTTTCCCTAAATCTGCCAGAACGGTGTTTGAGATCTACTTATGGCTTATGCTGAGAAAGTATCCAAAAAACTCCGGGAAAATTCCAACTAATAGACAGGTAATCAATTCTTTGCTGTCTTTTGACGCTGAAAAGTTAATCAACGAATGCGCACCATATCCGGAATTGGATGGTATTAAACCACTTCTTAAAGGTGCTACGTCAACAGTTGGCGGAATACGAGCTGAATTGAATGAAACGCTTTTGGAAACATTCCGGGACGATTTTAAAGCAGACGGGAGTTTCTCTATATGTGAATATGTCAGGAACTGCACTGGCACACTATTTCTTGAAACGTCACTGAATGAGCTTCAAAGCTCCAAAAATGCATTGAGGATACTGATAGATCTTGCAATAAAGGAAGCCTTGAGTGGTAAGGCCAAAGCAAGTCGCGTGATTTTTTTCTTGGACGAGCTTCCCGTTTTAGGTCATCTCCAGCATCTTCCGATACTGCTCAACCTTGGAGCAGGATATAGAGCATATGCTGTTATAGGTTGCCAGAACATTTCGCAGTTAAATGCCTATGGAAAGGACGAAGCAGGCATGATATTGAGCGGTATGCGTACACATATCGTATTTGCAGCTAATGATAATGATACAGCAGAGTACTTTTCCGCACGCAGTGGAAAGAAGCAGCGCTTGATAACATCAGTGGGATTGGACAGAAAACCTTTTAACACTTTGTCAGATCAGCCTACGATAACCACACATGAACTGCTCCATGGTCTCTCGACTGGCGAAGCATACTGTTTCGCTCAGGACGGATCTATAAAATATATTCACTTTTTAAAAGGCAATTAGCATTTCAATGAATGCTGAATCTTCAAAAAGAAACATATATTCTTTCTGCATTTATTTTATACATGGTTTTATTACGGTAAATACGAAAATACCAATTTGGGCACGTATTTTATTATGATCTTCTTAAAAAAGTTGCAAGCAATATTATTATATACAGCAACGATAAGAATGCTTTATGAGTTTTAATAAGAATCCCCACCTGCCAGCCAGCAGGCGGGGGTTGCTTTGCCCGTTTTCCGGGCTGTTGTGGTGGAGCCGAAGCGAATTTACGTTTGCACACGTATTTCTTAGCTTGTAGTTGGCTTAATATAGCTGTTTAGGAACATATGTATTTCAACGGCATTCAAGGCATACATGCATGTTACCTTTTTATTGCACTTTAACTTTATCGGTAAATGTCAAAATATGCTTTTCTGGTGAAATAATATTCACCCAAATCTCTGACAATGACAGTGACAAAGCAGCATAATAGATCTCTTGCCTATTATTTATTACATACAACCCATCTTCGAGGTAAACATCAGGATACCCTGAAAAATGTCCATGTTCATTATAGTATTCAATCTCGTCCTTTATGTCGGTAATACGTTTTTCGCTATTTTCTGTCATGCTATCCAGGAAAGCTTTACTGATGTCAATAACCGTTTTGTTCATCAAACGATTGTGGACCTCAATTTCGTCAGGTTTTCTTATTATACCATGTTTCCGGATATAATCAAGGATCATATGTATTGGTTCTTTCTCTCGATAGCTCTCCAGATAACTTACTGATGCAAGCATAATAAACTCACATCTTGTCCTTGATATTGCAACATTCAATCGACGTCTATCGGATAGAAATTGGGTTCGTTTAATGCACCTGGTGGTGCAAAAAATGACTATATCTGCCTCATCTCCTTGGAATGAATCCACTGTGTCAACAAACACATTGTTTTCCCTGTAATCAATACCGATATTTATGAACAAATCTCGAATAAGCTTTTTCTGCCCTTTGTACGGAGTGATAACAGCAATTTTGCTTTTCAAGTGCATTTGTTGAATTTTTTGGATTAGGTGAATAACATATTCAGCCTCATACTTATTAGTCGGCGAACCGGTTTCGTCTTCTCTGTAAGCATTAATATTGCTCATGTCAATAAGGCAAAGATTGCTATCTCCATAAATTGGCCGCTTGGCTTCAGTCCCAATTCCGTTTTTCAGTTTCCCATCATAGAACAGATTACTTATCATCGTACCAATAACAGAAGGCATTCTGTATTGTGTATCAAGAGTAGATTTGTTGCTGTCGGGACAGTTTTCAAACAGACGCTGGAAATAGCTTGTGTCAAACAGTTCTTGTTTGCAATATTGTCTTTCATCAAGTTCAGTCTTTTCTGCATCATATAATGCTGGGTCGATAACCGGCGGAAGTTGCTTATGATCTCCTATAATCACTGCTTTCTTCGCTTGAATAAGTGGTATAAGAATCTCTGGAGCCAGGGCCTTTCCTGCTTCGTCAATGATTACAAGATCAAAACAAATTTTGTCCAAACCGATACGCTTTTGCGATAATCCCACGCAAGTTGCACCTATTATCTGATGATTTCTGAGAACTAGCTCTCCAACATCAGGATCATAACCAATGTTTAGGTTTATTCTTGATAGCCACTCTTTTGCTAAGCGTAAAATTGTTGGGTCATTAGCTTTATTAGCCATGTCTTGGATGCTGGAGATATAATATTTATATTTTTTTTCAAAACTTATACCGGATATTTCTGAAGATATCTTGCCTGATCTGCCACAACGAATGATTTTGTCCTGTGAAAATGGCATACCTCTGCGGATTAAACCCTTCAGAACATTATCAACTGCAACATTTGCTTGAGAAACGACGAGTATCTTAGAGTCGGGATTGTGACATATCGTTTGCGCAATCAGTTCACGTATTACAGTTGTTTTTCCTGTTCCCGGAGGTCCCTGAATAAGAAAGAGATTTTTTTCATAAAGGCTTCGTTTAAGTGAATCCAATTGAGAAGCATTGTCCGAAAGAGAACTATTATAAAGAGTTAAGTCGGTTATATCAGACATTGAAGGAAAAATACATCTGCTGTCGAGAAGATATGTCTGAAACACTTCGTTTATCATCCATCCAATTCTGAAATTATACAATGCCTGTAATTGCCTTAATTCAGGAACGCCTTTGTTTCTGAGATAAATAATTATTTCAGGCTGTTGAGATATTTCATATACAAGGTCATCGTTTTTTTCTAATGATTCCATTGAATAAGGCACCATGACGCAAAATGTTTCACAAGTAGCGCTGATTTCAACGGTGTAATAGGTTTTCTCATACTCCATAAAAAACTCAGGGAATGCATGGAATTGCTCGTATTCGGACGTGACCTTCTCATAATATCTGCGTAAGGCGTTGACATCATCTACCACAAATGTCAACATAACACCTTTAACAATATTTTTGTCCTTATACTTTATTGAAGAGCTTTTCCTATCTGGCAAAGAACTGACAGAACAGGATATAGAATTTCCTTTTTCAATATATTTTCTTAGTGTACTGGTCACATTTCCCCATGCATTGAAGTACTTAATTCCTGACTGACTATTTTTCAGCCTGTTTTGAGCTGAAAACTCCCTTGTAATGATCATGATAAGATTATTCATATTATCGAATAAATCAGAGTATTCAGGAGTTGATAATTGAACGGCTTGATTTTCAACAACAATATCTAGTTCTGCTGAAAAGGGAATGAATATTTTGTCGGCTGATATTGAAGCAGTTTCGGCGCTAAATTCTAAATATCTTAAAAACTGTTTTTCATTCTCTGAACAGATTTCAACCGTAATGCTGAATCTATTGCCAAAATGCAGCTTGAAAATTGATGGGGAGAGCAGATATTTTTCGCTTTCCTCGAGCGGGACAATCTTAACATCAGTCTCTCCATCAAAGTTCAAATCATACTTTTCAAAATACTGAAGAAATTCTCCCGCTTTTTCATTTGGAAGAATTAACGGTATTCTTTTAAAATCCAGAAATATCTCTGTATCCTCCTGCCTTTCAGAAACAGGGTAAATTATTCTTTCTTCCTCCTTGGAATAAAATTCCTTGAGAGGATAAACAACAATATTTGCTCCAATGGCAGGATAACGATTGAAATTACGCAGATTTCTTGCATTAAGAGTAAGTTTCATATCCTTACCATATGTAAGAATTACTTCGTAGGTTGTGTATCCGCTTACAGTTGCCTCAACTCCTGTGAAGCCTCCACTTTGCTGTATTTGTTTGTATCTTCCGAGCTGTACTGAGTAGAGATATTTATAGTTATTTTTGTCGAATCCCGTCATTGCAGCGTAATATGTATTGCACGGCTCGTTAATATATTGGTCATGATCCTCAATATAGAAATCTATGTTCATACAACCGTGAAAAAACATAGTTCCATAACCGGTTTGCATATCAACATAATTACTGTTAATTTTTATTACAGTATCTTGGCAAGGAAAATTTTCTGGGAGAAAATACGAAAACATTATTTTTTTCAAATCATCTGAAAAGTCATATATTTTTCCAACATATCCAATATATCT
>ERZ1027059.38-NODE-38-length-50874-cov-10.895236_pt1 | contig 50874 bp, 40 predicted proteins | sample MGYA00519425_ERZ1027059 | MGnify/ENA primary metagenome ERZ1027059 (study PRJEB26926, sample SAMN06164566) | human gut metagenome | biome: ENVO:00009003; feature: ENVO:2100002; material: ENVO:00002003 | host: Homo sapiens | place: USA | collected 2012 ... | reverse complement strand
ATTTTATATATCACACCCACTACAGTGCATATTTTTTGTGATATTCTCCAAACAGAGGAAATTGTTTTTGTAACAATTATAGATTTTATATAGTAATATTGCCCAAACTCAGGAAAGATAGTTGTAATTTAATAAAAAAACGTGTATAATCTATATTGTAACCGATTTGTAACATTTGGACAAGGAAGGATTGATGGTATGCACGACAAGACAATGACTTTTTCTGTACACGACGACAGAGAAAACGAGATGAAGGAGATCCTTACTACTGTCTATGACGCACTCAAGCAGAAGGGCTACAACCCGATCAACCAGCTTGTTGGCTACATTCTCTCAGAGGATCCTACATACATCACGACATTCAACAACGCCCGCGGGCTTATACGCCACATCGACCGTGACGAGCTTCTGCAGGTGCTTGTGAAGTCTTATCTCTCAGACTGATCAACGGAAAACATACAACGACCCCACCGAAAAGTGGGGCTGTTTTGTGTTTGAAAGGAAAAACATGGCTTACACCAAGAAAATGACCGAGGGCAGCGAACTCAGACACATCATTCTGTTCACGCTGCCGCTTTTTGCCGGGAACGTGTTCCAGCAGCTCTACAACATCGTCGATTCCATGATAGTCGGGAAATATCTCGGCTCAGACAAGCTTGCCGCAGTGGGAACCACCGGCTCGCTCACTTATCTGTTCAGCACGCTTTGCATCGGGCTTTCAGTCGGCGCAGGAATACTGATCTCGCAGCGTTTCGGCGCGGGGCTTCACAAGGAAGTCAGGAAGCTCATCACTAACTCGGCGTATGTCATTCTTGCATTCGGCGCGGTGGTGACGATAATTTCAGTTTCCCTCGCGGGGCTTCTGATGAAGATGATGAACACCCCGGAAGCGCTCCTGCAGGACGCCACCGACTACATGCGCGCTGCATGCTCAGGCACTCTCTGCGTTGCCGCATACAACTGGATAAACGCCGTCATGCGCTCCCTCGGGGACTCCCGCACACCGCTGATATTCCTGGTGGTAGCCAGCCTGCTGAATGTCGGGCTCGACCTGCTGTTCGTTGTCGGCTTCAGCTGGGGAGTTACCGGCGCGGCTTACGCGACAGTCATATCGCAGGGCGTCAGCGCCGCCGGAAGCATCATCGTCGGCTTCTGCAAAAATCCGTTCTTCAAACTTTCCCGGGAGGATTTCCGACCGGTGGGTGCGATCTGCGGAAAGTGCATAACCACTGGTATCCCCATTGCACTGCAGAATGCAATGATCTCAGTTTCAATGATATTCCTGCAGCGCACTGCTAACGGCTTCGGTGAAACAGTCATGGCTGCCTACACCGCGACGATGCGAGTGGAACAGCTGGTGCAGCAGCCATTTGCTTCGCTGAACGCGGCAGTTTCCACATTCGCAGGACAGAATATCGGCGCAGGACTGCAGAAACGCGTTATCCGCGGATATCACCGCAGTATGCTGGTGACTGTTGGCTTCGCGCTGTTCATCATGGGAATATTCCTGCTGCTGGGCGACCAGATCGTCGGTCTGTTCGTTGACGACGCTGCAGTCATTGAAATAGGCGGAAAGGCGCTGCGGCTGTCCTGCCTGTTCTATGTTGCACTGGGCACTATTCATACCACCCGCGGGCTTCTCAACGGCGCCGGAGACGTGGTTTATGCGATGATAAACGGCTTCGTGGAAGTCATCGGCAGAATAGGCTTTGCAATGATACTGGTGCACATTCCTGCAATGGGCTGGTGGGCTGTCTGGACAACGACCTGCCTCACCTGGGTGATCACCGCGCTCATGAGCCTTATTCGCTACTGGCAGGGCAAGTGGAAAGAAAAATGCAAGCTCAATGAAGTCACGGACGCTGCGTAATACTATATAAATATAATAAAAACGGCATACCACAGAAAACCATGGTATGCCGTATTTTATTTGCTCAGCATGCGCTGAAATTACTCAGCAGCTTCAGCGGTAGCAGCTACAGCAGCCTCAGCAGTTGCGGAAGCCTGTGCGGTAGCGGAAGCAGCGTCGTCAGCGTTGTATCTGATCAGTAAGTACTTGTAGGTTACGTCGTTAACATTTACGCCATACATAATGGAGTCAAGCTCAGCGTCGTATGTAACTGTGAATACTACGCCATCAGCCTCGAAGGTCAGACCGTTCTCGGTTGCTGTGTAAGCGAATGTGCTTTCGCCGTTAGCATTAGAAGAAGTGTAACCGTTCTCGTCGATAGTTACAAACTGCATGCAGGACTCAGCGTCAGCGCCGATAGAAGCTGCATAGTCAGCAACGCTCATTGCGCCGTTGCCAGCGTCAATAGCAGTCAGCGCCCATGTGCCGTACATAACAGATACGTCAAATGCGGAAGCCTCAGCGGTAGCGGGAGCCTGTACCTCAGCGGTAGAAGCCTCAGCTGTGGAAGCGGTAGAAGCGTCTGCAGTGGAAACTGTGGAAGCCTCAGAAGTCTTTGCTGCGTCAGAAGCAGCGGAAGAAGACTCAGAAGATGTGCCATTGTTGCTGCATGCTGCGCAGGAAAGCACTGCTGCTGCCATAGCCAGCGCTGCAACGATCTTTGTAAACTTGTTCATAGTGTTTCTCCTTAGTGTGAATATCTTTCTGTAATTGCTGCAAAACCAGAATTTTACTTTTCTGTTCTCACAACAAGGGAGATTATAGCACACTCTTTGTTTTTTGTCAACAGTTGTAACTGATTTTTCGGCGTGTGACACAAAATTTATCAACCTTTTTCCACTCACATGTGTATATTAACACATTTATGATAAGCAATTACACGTGCCTAATGTTTTGGAACACTGCCGAAAAGCGCTTGAATTGGCATCGTTTACACGAGTTCTGAAACGAAATGAAAATCTGATGAAAAAACACATTTGTATACTGTTTGTCCCTTTATTAATAGTTGACAGTTTAATTTAAAAGTGGTATAATTGACTGTAAGACAAAATCTGCGATGCCGCAGACAATATAGAAGGTGATAGAAATGATCGGCCGCAAGAGCGACATGGAAAGACAGACTGAGCTGCAATCCACCCTGGTGGAATGCGTACAGACCCTGTACATCAACGATAATATCGACCAGGCGATCGACAGACTCCTGGGGATAATTGCGGGGTATTACAAAGCTGACCGTTGCTACATCTTCGAATTCTCAAAGGACATGAAACTTGCCCACAACACCTACGAGTGGTGCGCAGAGGGAATAACCCCTGAAAAGGAGATGCTCGCTGACGTTGATATGTCCGTCATCGACAGATGGCTGGATATTTTCAACGAAAAGGGCGAGTTCTATATCAATTCTCTGAGCAGCGAAGTCGACAGCGATTCGGCAGAATACAGGATACTCACCGTTCAGGGCATAGAGAGCCTTATGGCAGCGCCGCTCCGCAGCAGTTCTCGCATGGAGGGCTTCATGGGCGTCGATAATCCGCAGCAGAACACTGATATGCTCATTCTTATGCGCTTGGTGTCGGCTTTTGTCGTCAATGACCTGCAGAAGAGAGAGACCCTTGAACAGCGCATTCTACGTGCTATAGGCAACACCTATGTTTCCATTCATATGGTGAACTTCACCAACGATACCCAGCAGGAAATAAAATACAACGAAGAAGTTTCAAAGCATGTAACCACAACTAACAACGCCACTCAGCAGATGAAAGACGTCATGCGTGCGCTGACAGACCCTGATTACCTCGAAGGCGCGCTGGAATTCACCGACCTCACCACCGTGGACTCCCGCATGAAGGACATCAACGTGCTGAGCTTCGATTTCCATACGGTAGACGGGCACTGGTGCAGGGGCAGCTTTGTTGTGATGAAGCGCGACGATAAGGGCAAACTGATGGAAGCAATTTTTGCAGTGCAGTACATCGACGCTGAAAAGCATAAGGAACTGGAATACCAGAATGCGCTGAAGCAGGCGCTCGAAAACCAGAATGAGATATTCGCCGAAATGCTGCACCTGCAGGGCTGCGGGCTTATCGCCTCTCGGACGGACAACAACAAAATCATTGTCATGAACAGCGCTGCCCAGGCGCTTTTCGGCAAAATTGAAAAGGACACCAATATCGAGGACATCATGTGCCCCATTGTCGCAGACAACCTCCCGCGCATTATGGCAAAAATGCAGGAGCTGATAAAACAGCACGGCAAGTACGATTTTGAATTTGCACTCAATGCCACAGACGGCAAGGATTACTACATTAAGGCATCAGCGCGTACTGCTACCCTCGCCTGCGGCGACGATATACTGATACTCACTTTAATGGATATCACTGATAAAAAGAACCTTGAAAACCGGCTTCTTCTGCTTTCTGAAACGGACGCGCTGACGCACATTTCAAACCGCGGAAGCGGTGAGCGCCGTGTAGAAAAGCTTATTATCAGCGGCAAAAAGGGAATGTTCTGCCTGCTTGACGTGGATAAGTTCAAGACAATAAACGACAGCTTCGGGCATACTATAGGCGACAAAGCCCTCATCGCAATCGCAGAATGCCTGCGCGCAAGCTTCACCGGAGAGGACGTTGTAATGCGGCTTGGCGGCGATGAATTCGCAGTCTACGCTGTCGGTGTGGAGAATGTCGAACAGGGCCGCGAAAAAATAAACGCGCTCATCTCCCGGGTTGAAAAAATAGATATACCCGAGATGAAAGGCAGAAAGGTCACGATAAGCCTTGGCGCCGTGCTTTCGCATGACAGCAGCGTCCCGTTTGACAAGCTTTACCCCATGGCAGACGCCGCAATGTATGTCTGCAAGAACACCCCCGGAAACCAGTACGGTTTTTATCACGAACACTAAAAAACACCTGCATTCTGCTGTGGAATGCAGGCGTTTTTCTTACTGCTTTGTGTACTGCTCAAGCACCGACTTGAGGGCGTTCACGCTGGCGTTGTGAATTCGCGCCACCGGAATTCCGTGCTTTTCCGACTTCTGGTTCACGGAGTTCACCATTTTGTGGGAACATGTATTCGTGAACACCACCATCAGGTCAGGCGTTCCCAGCTTTGCTGCGAAATCCGCAGGCATCTGTGTGAACACCTTTGCCTTGCAGCGGTAGCTTTCGCATATGTCCTTGTATCGGGTCGCCATGCGGTCGTTGCCGCCTATTACTACTACGCTCATCTGATTTCCTTTCTTGAATTAGTCTAGACTAACCGCATGTCACATTACATGTGACTTTTACCTGCAGCCAGCATAGGTTTATAAGTTGGCAGTGGAGCACTCCAAATTGAGTTATTCCCCACTAACTGAATTGTACCATATATTATATAGGTTTGTCAATAGGTTATTACAGTGCAGAAAAAATTTTTTAAAAAATGCAAAGAAAAATTAATAAAAACGCTTGACAAATTAATAAAACTGGTGTATAATATAATCAAGCTGATAGAAGAATATGTAAATACCCACTATATGGATATCCGATATCAGCAGACCGGAGGTGACTAAAACGAAAAAGAGCATATACAGTCTGGTGCTTTCAGACGATGTTGTGGAAGCAGTAGACGCACTGGCAGCCAGTTCCGGGCTGAGCCGTTCCGCAATGGTGAACCAGCTTCTCGCCGAGAGAGTACGCTGCGTCACCCCGGAGATGCGGCTGAAAAGCATAACCTCAGCGATACGCAGCGCGGTGGGCACAGGGTTCTTTCTCACTGAACAGCCGTCAGCGGCTACGGTCGCGTGCCGCACGGCGCTGAAATACCGCTACAAGCCTACCCTGCGGTACTCGGTAGAGGTCTACGGCGCAGGCAGCAAGCGCGCGGGAGAGCTGAAAGTCACGGTACGCACACAGAGCGAGCAGCTTTTTGCGGATCTCAGCGGATTTTTCACCTGCTGGACGGCGCTGGAGCAGAAGTACATCGCCGACAAATTATCGCAGGACATAATGTTCGCGATAGAACCCGGCAGGTTCACAAGAACGCTCAACATGCCGCCGGAGGGAATTTCAGACGACCAGCTCGGGCAGGCAGTCGCGGACTACATGGCAATGCTCGACGAAACAATGAAGCATTATTTCGCCGAACTCCCGGATACAGGCCGGGCGCAGAGGGCGGCTGAACATAGCTATTCCGCTGCAATCGTACAACAAAAGGTAATAATCTGATACTAATATAACAAGGAGGCATATGTATGAATCCTAACAAGTACACCAAGAAATCACTTGAAGCAGTTCAGACGGCGCAGGATATTTCCATCAGCTATCAGAACAACTGCGTTGAACAGGAACACCTGCTGTACGCCCTGCTGACACAGGAAGGCAGCCTTGCAGCACAGGTGCTCACCAAAATGAACATCGACGCCAACGGCGTTGAACAGGCGGCGCTGAAATTCATAGAGGGCATGCCGAGAGTTTCCGGCAGCGGCCGCGAGGCTGGCAAGATCTATGTTTCCCCGGACCTTGACAAGGCTTTCACCGAGGCAGAAGCCCAGGCGGAGCGCATGAAAGACGAGTACGTCAGCGTGGAACATCTGCTCCTTGCGCTGGCTGAGAAGCCTTCCAGCGGCGTTGCGGGAATTTTCCGCAGCTTCGGCGTGACTAAGGACAAGCTGCTCAAGGCAATATCCGAGATACGCGGTTCCGCAAGAGTAACCTCCCAGGAGCCCGAGGAAACCTACGACGTGCTGAACAAATACGGTCAGGACCTCGTTGAACTCGCGCGGCAGAACAAGCTCGACCCGGTTATCGGACGTGATAACGAGATAAGGAGCGTTATCCGCATACTTTCCCGTAAGACCAAGAACAACCCCTGCCTTATCGGTGAACCCGGCGTCGGCAAGACCGCTATCGTCGAGGGTCTGGCGCTGCGTATCGTGCGCGGCGACGTTCCCTCAAACCTGAAAGACAGAAAGCTGTTCTCGCTGGATATGGGCGCGCTTATCGCAGGCGCAAAGTACCAGGGCGAATTTGAGGAACGTCTGAAGGCAGTACTCAACGAAGTAAAGAAGAGCGAGGGCCGTATCCTGCTGTTCATCGATGAGATTCACCTTATCGTCGGCGCAGGCAAGGGCAACGGCGCAATGGACGCCGGCAACCTGCTGAAGCCTATGCTGGCGCGTGGTGAACTCCACTGCATCGGCGCCACAACCCTTGACGAATACAGCAAGTACATCGAAAAGGACCCCGCGCTTGAACGTCGTTTCCAGACGGTAATGGCGAACGAGCCTTCCGTCGAGGACACCATTTCCATTCTGAGAGGTCTGAAAGAGCGTTACGAGGTATTCCACGGCGTGCAGATACACGACAGCGCGATAATCGCGGCCGCTACGCTCTCCAACAGGTACATCACCGACAGGTTCCTGCCGGATAAGGCGATTGACCTTGTTGACGAGGCCTGCGCAATGATACGCACCGAGATGGACAGCATGCCCCAGGAACTTGACGAGATAAGCCGCTCCATCATGCAGGACGAGATCGAGGAAGCAGCCCTGAAGAAAGAGACTGACAAGCTCTCGCAGGAACACCTCGTCGAGATACAGAAAGGACTCGCTGAGAAGCGCGAGAAATTCAATGCCATGAAAGCAAAGTGGCAGAACGAAAAGAACGCGATAACCAAGGTGCAGGATCTGCGTAAGGAGATTGAAAACACCAACGGCGAGATCGAAAAGGCAAAGCGCGAGTACAATCTGAACAAGGCTGCCGAGCTGCAGTACGGCACGCTGCCGAAGCTGCAGGCTGAACTCGCTAAGGAGGAGCAGCTTGCAGAACAGGCAAAGAACGACAGCCTGCTCCGTGATAAGGTAACTGAGGACGAGATCGCGCGTATCGTTTCCCGCTGGACCGGAATTCCGGTTTCAAAGCTGGTCGAGGGCGAGCGCGAAAAGATACTCGCACTCGGTGAAACTCTCCACAAGAGAGTCATCGGTCAGGACGAAGCAGTTGACCGCGTGACCGAAGCGATCATGCGTTCGCGTGCCGGCATCAACGACCCGAAGAAGCCGCTTGGTTCGTTCCTGTTCCTCGGTCCTACCGGCGTCGGCAAGACCGAGCTTGCAAAGGCTCTGGCAGAAGCACTGTTCGACGACGAGCACAGCATCGTCCGTCTTGATATGAGTGAATACATGGAGAAATACAGCGTGTCCAGACTTATCGGCGCGCCTCCAGGATATGTCGGCTATGAAGAGGGCGGTCAGCTCACCGAGGCAGTCCGCAGGAAGCCGTACTCCGTGGTTCTGTTCGACGAGGTCGAAAAGGCTCACCCCGATGTGTTCAACGTACTTCTGCAGGTACTCGACGATGGCAGGATCACCGACGGTCAGGGCAGGACTGTGGACTTCCGCAACACTATCATAATCCTTACGTCCAACCTGGGCTCTCAGTATATTCTTGACGGCATCAACGACGAAGGCGAGATCTCTGAGGACGCAAAGAAATCCGTTGACGCACTGCTCAAGCAGTCGTTCAGACCGGAGTTCCTCAACCGTCTTGACGAGATAGTATTCTACAAGCCGCTGCGCAAGGAAGAGATATTCAAGATAATCGACCTGCTGGCCGCTTCGCTCAAGTCCCGTCTGAAGGATAAGCAGATCTCCCTGGAGATCACCGACTCCGCAAAGCAGGCTATCGTAGACGCAAGCTACGATCCGAGCTTCGGCGCACGTCCGCTCAAGAGATACATTCAGCGTAATGTGGAAACTATGGTCGCTAAGGAGATACTCCGCGATGAAGTACGTCAGGGTGACACCATCACCATCGACGAGCAGAACGGTGAACTCACTTCCTATGTTTCACGAAACGAGGAATAATTGAACAGCATTACGGGGCGAGAGAAAACTCTCGCCCCGTTTGTTTTATCAGGTCAGTTCCGACATGACTATGTTCTTTATCTTTCTGACGACGGTTCATGCCATTTTTCAGCACCATTACGGAAGCCCCGGCGATGTCGCGCGCCATTCAGCGTTGAAAGTATCTTTTTTCCTTTCATAACACCCTGCCCTTTCCGGGAATTATAACGGGAAGTCAAGGCCTCACCTGCTTCTCCCGCTCTTAATGAATGCGCTCAGGGTCTTTTTCATATCCTCAATTTCAAGCGGCTTTACAATGTGGGAATTCATACCAGCATTCAGCGCTTTCTGTACGTCGTCAACGAAAACATTCGCAGTCATAGCGATTATCGGTATCGTCTGCGCCTGCGGGTGATTGCTGCTCCTTATGGCGCGGGTCGCTTCATAACCGTTCATCTCCGGCATCATAACGTCCATGAGTATCTCATCATATGTGCCAGGGGCAGAGTTCACGAATTTATCCACCACAAGCTTACCGTTTTCCATTATATCGCAGGAAGCCCCCTCCTTGCGCAGTATCGCAGAAAGAAGCTGGGCGTTCATGGCGTTATCCTCAGCGGCAAGGAAACGTGCGCCTTTAAGACTGATCTCAGCATATTCTGGACAGCGTTCCCTGCGCGCCGTTACCGCCTCTATCATCATTTCACGCACCCGGGTTCCTGTCAGCGGGAATGCCACAGCGCCGTCGGCGTTTTCATCCGCGCTGCTTTCCGGCAGGAATACCAGCGTATCCGGTGTGGTTCCGCTCAGGGAAGCTGAATTACTGAATACCGCGTCATACCTTTGCACGCTCATCTTTTTCTGCGCTTCCTCGGGGCCGTAGGCAGTATCGACTGTGATGCCGGTATCCGAAAGGTCGCGGCGCAGTTCATCAAAGCCGTCCGACGCACTGTCCGAAATGAGTATCTTCTTTATGTTGTGCTCCTGCCAGAAATGCGCCCCGGCTTCCTCATCGGGAATGCGGAATGCAAGGTCAACGGTGATGCGGGTGCCTCTGCCCTCTTCGCTTATCACGCTTATCGTACCGCCCATGAGCTCAACGATGTTGCGGGTTATCGCAAGTCCGAGACCGCTGCCGCTCTCGCGCTTTGCAGTGACGTTTTCAGCACGTGTGAACGGGTCGAACATCACACGCTGGAACTCGCGGCTCATTCCGCAGCCATTGTCATCCACCACGAACCTGATGTTGTCAAAAACGCCTGAACGGTGTTCCAGCTGGCTGATGATGAGTTTCACCCTGCCATGCCTGCCGGTGTACTTTACCGCATTGGAAAGCAGGTCTATCAGTATCTGCTTCAGCCTTGTGCTGTCGCCGACAAACAGGGTGTGTTCAAGTTCCCCGACTTCCATCGTGAACGACTGCTCTTTCGCGGCAGCCATTGAGGAAACCACTGCTTCCACCTGCACCGCAAGGCTGTTCATGGAAAACAGCTCCTTTTTCAGAGTGAGTTTTCCGCTTTCTATCTTTGAAATATCCAGAATATCGCTTATCAGACCGAGCAGGTGGTTTCCTGCGGCAGTTATTTTCTTGGTGTATTCGCGGACCTTTTCTTCATCTCCGGCGTCCCTCTGCAGCAGTTCTGAAAAGCCTATCACCGAATTTAGCGGGGTTCGTATATCGTGGCTCATGTTGGAAAGGAATGTCGTTTTTGCTGCGTTCGCGTCGGTGGCTATGTCAAGCGCTTCCTGCAGGGTACGGTTGTATTCCTCACGCTCACGGACGCGCTTTTTGTAAACGACGGTGACGATGGTTATCGCCATCAGTACTACCCCGGTGATAAGCACAGCAACGAGGATTATCGTGTGCCTTACTGTTGCCGCTTCTTTCTGTATCGCCTCTGACGGCACGGAACCCAGGACATAGAATACGCCGTCGTTAAGCGGGTATATGTAAACCAGATGCTGCCTGCCGCTAATATTGCGGTAAAACAGCAGCTTTTCCCCGGAAGCCACTGCATGTTCTATGTCCGCTTCCTTATTCTTCTCCTCGGCTGAGAAATTCAATATTTCCATGAAATCGCCGGTGTTTTTCAGGTTTTGCTGGTTAAGCCCGGGCAGCTTTGAGTCCACGACGATCTGGTCGGATATCGTATCAAGCAAATATATCGTCGCCTCACCGCCATAGAGCGAAGCCGGCAGGTTCCTGCGGATATCGTCCCAGGAACATTCACCATAAATATCCCCCGTGTGTCTGCCGTCTATCGTTACCGGGACTTTCACCGTATAGCTCCATGTTCCGTCCGAGCCGATGTAATTTTTCGATACCGGCAGTCCGCACAGCTTTTCCCCCTTGGAGAAATCCAGCTCCGCAATAGGGATATCGCTGAGCTCATCCGCTGCTTCAAGCGGCTCTGAAAACTTCACCAGCGCTATCGCCTTTATGCCAGGGATATAGTCGCCGCTCATCAGCACGCCATCCCTGGCGTAATCACGGCTGATTCTTTCAAGGGAACTGCAGTTGTTGCTTATGTAGTTCTCAATAACATTCGTCACCAGCGACAATCTGTCCTCAATATTCGAGATCTGGTTTTCTGACATCTTTCGTGATGTATTGCCTGCAAAATGCCCCACCAGTGCAACTATGCCAAGCAGCGCGGCGATCATCGCAATGATGTTCTTTCCGCGGTAACTTATTTTTCCGCGCTTTTGTTTTTCCTTTTTCTCTTTCATTTACAATACCTGCTTTTCACGCCAAAGCCAAAAGTTTACATGTATATTATAACACGCAAATTGTGTTTTGGCAACACTATAAGCAAAATAAATACCTATATAGCGCCATTTTTGTTATAATTGTAATAAATTACTATTCGTTGTTTATACATATGAACGATTTTCTGTTAATACAGCGTTAAATTTTTCACAGGTACTTGGCAAAAATAAAAAACAGGGACAGCTCAATGTCCCTGTTTGTAATACCTATATCAGGCGCCTGCCCCGATTTCCAACAGGCGTTCTACCGACTTCTTCAACCTTGCATACTCGTCGTAATTCTCGCGGTAAAGCTCCACGATGTAAGCGCCGTCATATCCGAGCGAATTCATCTCCTGCACCAGCCGCCGGAAATCAAACGTACCCTGCCCGACTGGCAGGCAGTCGCGGTCGGCGTCGGCGTCGCTTATGTGCAGGTGGACTATGTCCTCCCCCAGCGTCCGCACTACTTCAAAGATATCCTCCCCGCTGCGACGGCACTGCTTCAGGTCAAGCACGAATTTCGCGTATCTGCCGAGTTCACGCTTCATCATCTTCAGAAAATCCAGTTTCCCGGAAAGGCAGTAGCTGACATTCTCCTGCGCGACGGTCACGCCGAATTTCTCAGCCGCCTCAGCCAGCAGCCGGAACTGCTTTACATAGTGCTCCGGAGTGCAGCGGCTGCTGAGTATCGCGCCGTGCAGCACGAAAATTTTAGCGCCAAGCTGCACCATCGTGCCGAAAAATTCCCGATAGAGCGACATCATCTCTTCAATGCGCCGGTCGTACTTAGAGAACAGGTACACCGACTCCATCGGCGATGAAAACGGATGGAAACTGACTATATCAATGTTGCTCTCACGGGCGGTCTGCTGTATCAGCCCGGTAACCGGCTCCCTGGCTTCGCTCGTGCTGTTGGCAAACAATTCAGCCGTCGTCACGCCAAGCGCTGAAAGTTCCCGGAATGCGTCCTCCGCGTGCAGCGGGTACAGCGACGCTGTTGAAACTCCTGCTCTCATACGTTCCCCCCATCGCCTGCGCCAGCAGGCATATCATTCATTCTGATTATAGCACACATTGATTTTTTTTGCAATAGCCGCGCGGGGTTGACTTTTTGGCGGTATCTGGTGTATAATATATTTATTACGCAGTATCTTGGGGGGAATTATATGAACATAAACTGGAACAGGAAATATCTTACTATCGCCGTTTATGCGACCTGCGCTGTAATAATCAGCGCCATTGCGGTAATGATAATATTCAACTTTGACTCCGTGATATCTAAGCTGTCTACATTCGGCGCGATAATCAACCCTATAATCATAGGTATTTTCTGTGCATACCTGCTAAATCCTCTCATGACGAAAATCGAAACCGGCATGCTGAAAAAGCTCTCATCGTCGCCGGAAAAGAAAAAACGCGGAAAAGCCCGCGCCCTTGCCCTGACAATGACAATGCTCGTCGTTGTCCTGGTGCTGGCGCTGGTGATAATCATGGTGATACCGCAGCTGGCAGACAACATCGTGACCATTTTCGGCAACACGGATACCTATATCAACACGATCAAGGACTGGCTTAATGAAATTTTCGAGGATCACCCCGAGATAATCGAATTCCTTGGCAACCCGCTTGATGATTTCAATGCATTCATCGGCAAGATATGGAAGCAGTATTCCAACGAACTGGTGGGAATTGCCGGAAATGTCGCTGCGATGGTATGGGCAATTCTCGACACGATGAAGAATGTCATCATCGGTCTGACTATCTCAATATACCTCCTCGCACGCAAGGAAATGTTCATCGGTCAGACCAAGAAGCTCATCTTCGCCTTCCTCAAGGTGGAGAGGGCGCAGCGCTTCCTCAGCGTCTGCCGCGAAGCAAGCAAGAAGTTCCTGGGTTCCATCATCGGCAAGATAATAGAAGCATTCGTGGTGGCTCTGCTGTGCTTTATCGGCACGACTTTTATGGGACTGCCTTACGCGCTGCTCATTTCCGCGATAATGTTCGTGTTCAACCTCATTCCGTATGTCGGACCGTTCATCGGCGCTATTCCATGCACGCTGCTCCTGCTGCTGACTGACGACCCGATGCAGGCGCTGTGGTTCGTCATCTTCATCACGATACTCCAGGCAGTGGACGGCAACATTCTCGCGCCCTGGATACTCGGCGACTCCACCGGTCTGCCCGCGGTATGGATACTCATATCTATCCTCATCGGTGGCGGGCTGTTCGGCATGATAGGAATGTTCCTCGGCGTGCCGGTTTGCGCGGTCGTTTACATGCTGTTCAAGGACTTCATCGAAAACCGGCTTAAAAAGCGCCAGCTTCCGCGCAGCACCGCAGAATATGCCAAGGACGTGAGCTACATCACGCCGGAATACGTCTGCGATGAGCCAGACCTCTCAAAAGAACCCGAACCAGAAAAGAAGCACGGCTTTACTGACGTGATAAAGCAGCGCACGGAAGAGTGCAAGGAAAAATTCAGTCACCTGAAGAACCACGGCAATACCAAAAATAGCAAGAAAAAATAAAAAGCTGCATTCCTGCCTGCGCGACCGGGCAGGAATGCGCCTGTTTATCGGAGGATAGCATTTGTTTGAACTCAGCAATATCGGCGCGGTCACATGGTACATGAACGCCCCTACAAACATCGGATTTTACCTTTACAACGCGCCGGAAGTCTGTATGATAGACTGCGGCGACAGGACCTGTGCCGAAAAATCGCTGGAACATATCCGTGCGCAGGGCTGGAAGCTCACGAAGCTATTCCTGACGCATTCCCACACGGACCACACCAGCGGCGCGCAATGGATAAGGGAACAGACCGGCTGCGAGGTTTACGCGCCGGGAATAAGCGCCGCTGCGGTGAAGCACAGCTTCCTTATTGCGACAACGCTTTACGGCGGCAGACCAAATCCGGAGATGTGCAGCAAGTTCCTGCTCCCTCCCCCGTGCGAATGCTCTGAAACGGCTCCCGAAGCGCTCCCGGCAGGATTGACGGAATTCCGGCTGGACGGGCACGATATGGCGCAGTCTGCATTCTGCACGCCTGACGGGGTGTGGTTCACCGCTGACGCCGTTATCAGCGAACAGGCGCTGAAAAGCCACCGCATTTCGTTTATTTACGACATAGAAAAGCACCTGCATTCACTGGGCGAGCTTTCGCAGCTGGAGGGCAGCCTGTTCATTCCATCACACGACGCACCGTGCAGCGATATCCGACCGCTTGTCAACGAGAATTCCGCGGCGATACGCGACGTTGCAGACGATATTATCCAGAAGTGCTCGCAGCCCCAGACCATTGACGACCTCATCGCATTCGCGCTGGAAAAATACCGCATAAGGCTGTATCTCATGCAATATCTTCTTGTGGGGCAGACCGTGCGCAGCTACGTTTCCTGGCTGATGGAACAGGGAAAGCTGTTTGCCGTGTATTCCGGCACGAGGCTGCTTTTCAGCAATTCACCCGACTCATCTTTACACAAATAATGTATATATTGGCTATTGAAAGTTCGGAGGTAATATGCTATAATAAACGCAGAGCGTTTATTATAGACCGTCGGAAAAGTCCCGTTGGGACTTTTCCGACGAACATCCCAGCCGCGCGCACATCTTGGTGGCTTTGCCACCAACCTGCACACTTGCTGGGATAGAGGTGTTTTTTGCCCCGGGAGACCCGCGGCAAAAAACGGAATTTAAAAAACCGCTTCGCGGGCACAAATCGACTTTTTCGACAAGCTATAATAAACGCAGAACGTTTATTATAGCATAACGCTCATATAAAGAAAAACAAGACAGAACAAAAGCGAGGAAATACATATGATAAAGCTGATCGCAAGCGACATGGACGGCACTCTGCTCAACGACAGCAAGGAACTCCCCCGGGACTTCTTCGAGGTGCTCGACAGTCTGGAGCAGCACGGGATTAAATTCACGGTTGCAAGCGGACGTTCCTATGACGCAGTGGCGCATCTTTTCCCTGAGGAATACCGCGGAAAGCTGGATTTCATCTGCGACAACGGCGCGAATATCTACCATGACGGAAAGCAGGCGAAATACACCCCGCTGGACCGCGCGACCTTTGAACAGCTGATAAAGGCGTGCCAAGAGATAGGCGGACTGCGCGTGCTGGTCTGCGCGGGAAAAGGCACCTATCACCTTGAAGCAGACCCGATGTTCACTGCAGAGATCGCGAAATATTACAAGAACCACATTCCCTGCGACGACCTGCTTTCGGTGGATGACATCATCTACAAGGTGGCAGTGTGCGACGAACAGGGTACCGAAAAGCGCGCCAAACCTGCTCTTGACGCCATAATGGGCGACAAACTGAATGTGCAGGTTTCCGGACCGATATGGATGGACGTCATGTCCGCGGGAGTGAACAAGGGCAGCGCGCTGAAACAGCTGGCAGAACTCCTTAAAATAGACCGCAGCGACGTGATGGCTTTCGGGGATTACTTCAACGACGCAGAAATGCTTCGCTTTGCCGGCTGGAGCTTCGCAATGGAAAACGGTCACCCCGGCGTAAAGCGCATCGCAAGGTATCTCGCGAGAAGCAACAACGAAAACGGCGTATTAAGGGCAGTGCGCAAATACGCAATGGACGAAAGTGAAATCTAAGAGGTAACATGAACATTCAGATTTTTGGCAAATCAAAGTGCTTTGACACCAAAAAGGCAGAACGATATTTCAAGGAACGCGGAATAAAATACCAGTATGTGGATATTCTTTCAAAGGGACTCAGCCGCGGTGAGCTGGACAGCGTGACAAGGGCGCTGGGTGGGCTTGAAGCAGTCATCGACGAAAATTCCAGGGACTACGCAGAAATAAAATACCTGCTGGACGACGCGAAGCCCGACAAACTGGCAGAAAACCCAAAGCTTTACAAGACGCCTATAGTCCGCAACGGTCGGCAGGCAACTATCGGTTACTGCCCTGATACATGGAAGAACTGGGAGTAATATATGCAAATTGTTCTGATAGTGATTTTGATAATATGCTCGGCATACTTTTCCGCGACGGAAACAGCGCTCAACAGCGCCAACAAAATACGCCTGAAAAACATGGCTGACAACGGCAGCCGCGCAGCTCAGCGCACGCTGAACATTCTCGCAAAGTACGACAAGGCGCTCACCACCATACTTATCGGCAACAACATCGTGAACATCGCGTGCTCGTCTATTGCCACGATACTCGCGATACAGCTGGTCGGGGAACAGTACGGCTCGCTGGTTTCCACGATTGTGGTGACCATCGTCGTGCTCATTTTCGGCGAGGTAATGCCCAAGAGCATCGCAAAAGACTTCGCAGAGCCGTTCGCAATGTTCTCTTCCGGCGTGATTTCGTTCCTTATGGTGATATTCACACCGGTCTCCGCATTCTTTATACTGCTGAAAAAAGCAGTCTCCAAGCTGTTCCACCGTAAGGAATCCGTCAGCATGACAGAGGAAGAGCTGAAAGTGATGATAGACGAGATTGAGGACGAGGGCGTGCTTGAAACCCAGGAAAGCAACCTTGTACGCAGCGCGCTGGAATTCGACGAGATAACCGTCGATGAGATAATCACACCCCGCGTCCGCATCGTCGCCGTAGAAATCGGCGAGGACGTTGACGAGGTGCGCCGCAAATTCCTGCAGGAGGAATATTCGAGAATGCCGGTGTACGAACGTACCCTTGACAATATAATCGGCATCATCACCGAAAAGGAATTCTTCAAGCAGTACGAAAAGAACAGCGATTTCACCGTGCGCAGCATCATGCAGGAAACCCTCTATCTGCCGCAGATGCAGAAGCTTTCCGAGGTATTCCGCACCATGCAGAAGCAGAAATGTCACATGAGCGTTGTTCTCGACCAGCATGGAGGCACGCTGGGTATAGTCACCATGGAGGACATTCTTGAAGAACTCGTCGGCGAGATATGGGACGAAAGCGACGAGGTGAAATCCCCCGTAACTGTTGTCGGAAACAACGTTTTCGAGGTTTACGGCGATGTTTCGCTGAACTCTCTCAGGCGTTTTCTCGAGGCGCGAGACATTCCCGCGGATATCGAGAGCGAAGCGCATACAGTCGCCGGCTGGGTGCTGGGGCTGTTCGGGAGCATTCCTAAAAACGGCGACACAGTCACCAGCGGAATGTTCACCGTGACTGTTCTTGAAGCCGCAGAACTCCGTGTGGTAAGAGTACGCATCGAAATAAAGAAAAATGAAAGCGAGGAACAGTAAAATGACAGAATTCAGATATGACACACAGCTTCTCATCGAAGGCGAGGGGCTTGACGAGGACGCAATAAACGAGTATATCCGCGCAAACTTCAAGGGCGACTGCCTGCTGGCAGTGGGCGACGATGAACTTATAAAGCTGCACTACCACACCAACGAGCCGTGGAAGGTGCTGGAATACTGTGCTTCCCTCGGCGAAATATACGACATAGTTGTCGAGGATATGGACAGGCAGTCCCGCGGGTTAAAGGGCTGATATGAAAACTGTAATAACCGACAACAGTCTGTGCACCCTGCCGATAGACGAACATTCAAAACCGCAGCACATCTACCGCTACATACAGGCTCTGGCTGAAACAGGCGTGAAATACATCGAACTGGATTTCCGCACGGTGATGAAAATGCCCGAGCTTCCCGACGGCATAGGGTACATATTCCGGCTGGGCGACCCCATGTTCGGGGAACTCACACAGGCGTTCGACTTCAACTATGTTCTGGTGACTATCCAGGACCTGAAAGAGCGCGTAAACGTCGGAAACACCCCGGCTATCATCGAATTCCCGGCTATACACGGGCTTTCACGGCAGCTGATTTCGCTGGCACAGGGGCAGATATCCGCTCCGATAAGCATGGCGCGGCTCCGTGGAAGCTACCCGCTGATGAGCGATGAAGAAGCCGCTGAGATGATATGGCGCGCGAAAAATACTGTCACAGTCCCCGTGGACTTTTGCCCGATGAACGGCAAAAGAACTGCCGTAGACCTTGCGATAAAGGCTTCCAGGGCAAATGTGGACTGCCTGACTTTGTGCATGGGGCGTTCCAAGAATTACGCTTCCCTTGAGGACTATGTATTCGCGCTGATGTCGGTTCACGACATTCTGCCAAAGGAGATCAGCCTTTCGGCGATGTGCCGCGCCGAGATACTCCACCACATCGTATTCGGCACGCGCAGCGTGGACTGCATAACCGACATAATGAAGCTCATCGACCACGACATCGCAAATCTCACCAATGTGGACTACGGCACACCGGTCAAGATGCACATTTCCCTCAAGGATAAGATGATGCTGAAGCAGACCTACATATCGGCGCTGCAGAAATTCGCAGAGGAAGAGGATATCCCCGAGGACCTCATGGCAGACATGACCGACGCGATAAACCACTTTGATTTCCACCAGTTTGACCAGGAACTGATGTATAACCAGAAACCAGAAGTACTCAACTAAAACAACAGGACTGCACCGGAGTGCAGCCCTATTCATTTTATTCAGTTCATCATACCCTGAGCTTGCCGACCTGCTCCTGGAGAAGTCTTGCCTGTGCGGAAAGTTCCTCGCAGGAAGCCGCAGACTGCTCTGCAGTAGCGGAATTCGTCGAAATTACCTGAGAGATCTGCTCAATGCCTACGGTTACCTGGTCAACAGCGTGAGCCTGCTGCTCTGCAGCCGCAGAAATATCAGAAACAAGCTGTGCGCTCTGCTTGGAAAGATCAGTTACCTGACGGAGCGCGTCTGCAGTCTTGCCGGCTATCTCGGAGCCGTTCTTAACGGCGTCAATGGTAGCGGAAATAAGCGAACGTGTGCTGTTCGCAGACTCTGCAGACTTGGAAGCAAGATTGCGTACCTCGTCTGCAACAACCGCAAAGCCCTTGCCGGCTTCACCCGCTCTGGCAGCCTCAATAGCTGCATTGAGCGCCAGAATATTGGTCTGGAACGCGATATCCTCAATGGACTTGATGACATCTGATATAGCTTCTGACTGCTTTTCGATCTGCGCCATTGCGTCGAGCATGTTCTGCATTTCGGCGCCCTGCTTCATCATCTGTTCAGCGCAGTTGTCGGAGAATTCACTGGCCTTGACTGCATTGTCAGCTGTGCGGCTGATGTTTCCGGAGATCTCGCTGATGGTGGAAGAAAGCTCATCGACTGCAGTCGCCTGCTTTGTGGTTCCCTCAGCGAGCAGCTGTGAACCGTCCGCCATCTGCTGGGAGCCTGCAAGCACGTCGTTTGCAGACGAGTTCATGTTGAGGATAACGCTGCTGAGAGTTTCCTTTATGCTGCGGAACGACTCGTTTATCTTCTCAAAGCTGCCTATGTACTCAAGACCGGGCTGTGCAGAGAAATCACCGGTGCCCATCTGCTCAAGCACCCTGGAAATATCATCAACATAGGAGTGCAGCGTGTGCTTTGCCGCGGTGAGGTTTTCCGCAATGTGACCCATCTCGTCGCCGCGGAAATCAAACGTTGTATCCTCGGAGTCAAGACTGCCTGAACTGAGCTGACCGCAGATCTTTACGACCTCGGCTACAGGCTTCTTGACAAGCTTGTTCATGACAAAGAGAAGAATAAAGGTAATACATACGCAAACCACCGCAAGAACTATCACTTCGATCACAACAGTGAAAACGACTTCCCTGTCCGTGCTGGCAGTGGAATACCCGGAGAAATACGCGCCAACGATGTTATCCTTTAAATCGGTAAGGGGCGCATACTTTACATAATACTTCTCACCGTTGATGTTAGCCTGACCAACGTAGGAGTTGCCCTCCTGTATCTGTGCCCAGATGCTGCTGTCCATTTTTGTGCCAAGAATTCTTTTTCCTTTTGCATCAAAGAGCGTGGTGTTGTATCTCGTGTCGCCACAGAAAATGGAGATCTCCGCGCCGGACTTTTCCTTTATGCTGTCGGTAATGCTCTCAACGGAAAGGTCGCTGACAGTGACGATAGCGCCGCTGACGCCGACATTATATGTAGCGGTTGCATACAACTTTCCTTTATCCGAAATTATGCCGTTAAGTCCAGAAATAGCCTTGGAAGCCAGCTCATCGCTGAGGATAAAGTTATCCGATTTCCAGTAAGCTGTGCCATTCGTGAGTACATATGCCGCAGAATAATTGGGGTTACTGCAGTTTGCGCTCCACTTTATTGAGAGTATCTCAGGGGTCATGGTTCCGCTTGCCGCCATGATCTTTGCAAGGTCGCCCATGGTGGACGCCTCGCCCTGCACCTCTGCCTGGAGTATCTGCACGCCAGTGCTGGTTTCATCCATGCGCAGGCTATTGACGAAATTAAGGAACACGCCGGTCACAACGCCAGCCATGATTACCGCTGCCGCAACAGAAGTCAGACAGGAAATGAGCGTGATCTTCGCGCCGATCTTCATGGTCTTTTTCATCTTGAGCCTGGTCGCAGCCTCTTCGGTCTTTTCGCGGAGCTTCTGGATATTCTCTTCCCTGGTCTTTTTACGCGACTGCAGGAACTTCGGAAGCCTGGAAGTACCCGGTGCCTTTTCTGCCTTTGGCTTTCTGGGCGCCTTTATCTTCGGCTGCTTCTTTTCCTTTTCAGGATTGTTCGCTGATCTCATAATCTTTTTCATGGCTGTACCTGACCTTTCATATAGAGCATATCTGGGCGGAAATGACACTTATCCTTTTTCTGTAATCCTTTTCACACGAACTTACAGAGCAAGAAATTTGTGACAATTACCTGATTTCCCGGCAGATATACATTCCGTTATAGTGTATATCGACAAAATTCTGAAACATTTTACACGCACCAGAGGTATTCCAGCGTTATTTCACACTTTCCTTAAAAGTTGTGGTTTATTTTTGCTAAAGTTTTTGAAATTGTCATTCATTGTAACCTATGGGCATATTATCCTCAGAGGACAAGGTGCATTGGAGGGGTGTATATGGGATTTAAACAAAAGCTGACGTCCATGGGAGAACTCCCCTGGCGGCACTCTGTGGTGAACATAAGGGACGGCACTGAACTGTGCGCTGAAAACTGCACTGAAGTAGTCGGCTGCACCGACCTCACCGACGCAGGAGAAGTTATCCTGAAAATACGCTGCAACGGCGCTGACAGGCTGATGAGAGTATGCGGGGAAAAACTCGCGCTGGACAGCTTCGGACCTTACGGCGTCCGCATTCTCGGGAAGATCACCTCGGTGTCGTTCATAGAACTCTGACCGGAGGTGCGACATGAAAAAATCAAACGGACTGTGGTTCGGGCAGGTGGAATTCAGCGGGTATGGTGGGTTCCCTGAAAAGATGGCTTCCGAGCTTATTGCCGCGGGAGTGCAGCTGCGACGGCTGAAATTCGGCGACGGAACAGTGACCGGGATAGTTTCCCCGGGGGATTACTGGGCGACTTCCATCGCGGCACACAAGAACGGCGTACGGCTCCGCGCAGGAAAGCGCAGTGGGCTTTACTTCACGCTGCTGCGGTACAGCAGGCGCGTTGGCATATACCTTGGAGCTCTGGCATTCGTGTTCATTCTCGCGCTGAACAGCAGCCGCATTCAGGATATCGACATCACCGGCAGCAGCAAACTCACAGCGTCGCAGCGCTCCCAGGTGACCGCAATACTCAGCGAATGCGGTATCAGCCCCGGGAAATCCACCAAAACCGACACAAAAGCCGCTGAACGCCGCGTCATGCTTGAACTCCCGGAGGCGGCATGGGTGGACATCTCAATAGTCGGGTTTCGCGTTATCGCAGACGTGGAAACCGGCACCCCGAAACCAGAAATGCTGAGTTCCGACGTGCCCTGCAATATCGTGGCTTCACGGGCTGCGGCAATAATTTCTCAGACGGTCCGCGAAGGAACATCGTCAGCTGCCCCCGGCAGCGGTATACAGCAGGGAGGGCTTCTCGTCAGCGGTATCGTCACCGACGGCGCGGGGAATGTTTCCTACCACCATGCCAGCGCGGAGATCATCGGGGAATTCACCGAAACGCAGGAATTCTTCGTGCCCTATCGCGAAACAGTGCAGCGCGCCGACGGCGATGTAACGGAATTCACATGGCTGCAGTTTGAGGACGACAGCATTCCATTATTCTGGGGAAATGCGGAAGTGCCCGACGCGGTGTACGAAGAACAGACCGAACCGATAACCGTACTGGGTCGCAAAACCCCGCTCTCGCTGCGCCACGGGAAGTTCACATCATACCGCAGCCTTGACATAGTGCGTTCTGCGGACGACTGCATTGCCGAACTTGAAAGGCAGCAGCAACAATTCACCGAGAATTTCTACAGCGGATACGAGATAGTGAGCGCCGAAAAAACCGCGCTGCCGGAGGACGACGGTATCCGCATGAAAATAACCTACACCCTGCGCGGGGATATCGCACAGGAGCAGGAAATATTCATCGGGTAATATCACTTTTCGCGCTCTACGCGCACCTTTCCGTCCACGAGCACCAGTTTTCCGCTGTAGGTGCTTCCGTCCTGCGCGGTGAAGCCTTTCAGGACTATCGAGCTTCCCTTTTCGAGAATGCGCTTTGCCTGAGTCGGGGTTATCTCCTTGCCGAACTTCTCTTTCATGAAGAAGAACCCGCAGGCGCCGCGGCTGTCCTCGCAGGAATATGACTTCTGGAACTCGTACACGTTCTTGCCGCAGTTGGGGCACTTGCCGACAACAGGCAGCCGCGAAAATCTGAACGGATTGTTCTCGCGCGTGGTTTCCCCTGCGTTGTCCTTTATCAGCTGCCTGGTGAACTCGGTCATTTCCCGCAGGAACTGCTGGTCGTCGGCCTCGCCGCGCGCTATTTTCTGCAGGGTGCTTTCCCATTCTGCGGTCATTGCCGGGGATTTCACCTTTTCAGGCACCACGTCGATCACGCGAATTCCCTTGTCGGTGGGTATCAGCTGCTTTCCCCTGCGCTCGACGTACTGCCGCTTCACCAGCGTTTCGATTATCGCGGCGCGGGTGGCAGGGGTGCCCAGACCCTTTTTCTCAACGTCATCGTCGTCGCTGTAGCTGTCGGAGCCTGCGCGCTCCATCGCGGAGAGCAGCATATCCTCGGTATAGCGTTTGGGTGGATTTGTCTTGTGCTCTAGCTGCTTCACGGACTTCACGGGCACCTCTGCGCCCTCGCTCAGCGGGGGGAGAACCCCGGAGGGCTCGTCGCTCTCCTCGTCATCGTCTTTAACAAGACCTTTGAGGTTCGCTTTTATCGAGGCTTCAAGCTGCTTCCAGCCACCCTGCACCGTGGTTTTGCCCCGGGCAGTGAATTCCCTGCCGCCGCATTCCAGCACGGCAGTCACGGTGTCGCTCACATTCACAGGGGAAACCGCGAGCAGCAGCCGTATCGCCACCAGCGAAAGCACGTTCCAGCAGTCCTCAGGCAGACGGCTGAAGTCATACCGCGCTATCTCCCGCGTAGGAAGCAGCGCGTGATGATCGCTCACCTTGTCGTTATTTATAAGGCGCTTTATGTCCGGAGTGATATTCTGCGCTTCGTAATCCGCGCCGAATTTGAACGCGCGCGCAGTCAGCCTTACCATTTCGGCAGCGGTGCTTTCCATGTCGTCGGTGATGTAGCAGCTGTCCGTCCTGGGGTAGGTCATGAGCTTGTTCTCATAGAGCTTCTGGGCGCAGTCAAGAGTCTGCTGCGCTGTGTAGCCGTACAGCTTGTTTGCGTCGCGCTGCAGCGATGTCAGGTCGTACAGTTTTGGTGGATTTGCGTTCTTCTGCTCCTTTGCGACTGACTTCACGAGCGCGGTGTTTCCGCACTGCGCTGCGGCTGCCTCGACTTCAAGCGGTGGTATTTTGTCGCTTTCAGCCCGGAACTTCCCGCAGTTAAGCTCCAGGGTGTAATATCTCGCGGCTGCGAACTGCTGTATCTTCTTTTCACGCTCCACCAGCATTGCAAGCGTAGGGGTCTGCACTCTTCCCACGGAAAGCAGGCTGCGGTACTTCACCGTGAACAGCTGCGTGGCATTCATGCCGACTATCCAGTCCGCCTTGTTACGGGCAAGTCCGCTGCGATAGAGAGCGTCATAATCGCTGCCCGGTCTGAGGTGCTGAAATCCCTCGCGCACCGCCTCGTCAGTCATGGAACTTATCCACAGCCGCGAAAACGGCTTAGTGCACCCAGCCTGGTAATACACATACCGGAACACGCACTCGCCCTCCCTGCCGGCGTCAGTCGCGCAGATGAGCTCGTCAACGTCCGGGCGCTGCATAAGTCCCTTTAATATCTCAAACTGCGGCGCTGTGCTCTCGGGAACAGTCCACAGAAATTTCTCAGGTAATATCGGCAGGTTGGATAGCTTCCACGGCTTTCCGTACCGCTTGTCATAATCCTCTGGCGCCGCAAGAGTGACCAAATGCCCGAAGCACCAGCTGACTATATACCCGTTGCCCTCGGTGTACCCGTCGCCCCTTGTGCGGTTGGCTCCGATGACCTTGGCAATGGTGTTGCCAACCGACGGTTTCTCTGCAATGACTAATTTCATATGATATCCTTTCACCCGGCTTGACAACCGGGATTTTTGATGTTACAATATAAATATGTAAAGAGTTCGTTTCCGGAGGTGCGCTATGGCAAAACGAGATGAGGAACGCAAAAAAAACCAGGAAAAGCTACACCGCAGGGTGATAATCAACTGGATAATCTGCGGGGTTTCCCTCGCTGCGATAATCGTGCTGCGGCTCATGTCAAAACAGTGAGCCGCTGTTTTTTAACCGCGTAATGCGCTGCAACTCCGACAAAAACCACATAAAATAAAAAACGCCGTGAATATTTCCACGACGAATTTTGTTGAATTAAGACCACAGCGATAAAAAATGGAGCGGATTACGAGGCTCGAACTCGCTACCTCCACCTTGGCAAGGTGGCGCTCTACCAGATGAGCTAAATCCGCATACTGGCGACCTGGATGGGACTCGAACCCACGACCTCCGCCGTGACAGGGCGGCGTTCTAACCAACTGAACTACCAGGCCAATGGGAAAAGACCACTGGGTCTGAATTATCAAGAGAGAAAGTGGTGGAAGTTATAGGGCTCGAACCTATGACCCTCTGCTTGTAAGGCAGATGCTCTCCCAGCTGAGCTAAACTTCCACATTCTCTTTGCCATCAAGGTTTTTGTTTCTCTGTGTCTTTTCCCTGACGACTATTGTATTATACACCATTTTGTCCGGATTGTCAATAGCTTTTTTAAAAAAAATTAAAAAAAATTAAAATTTCCACACAAACGGCTCTGTTAAGCCGAATAAGCCAAATAATTATAAAAAATGCTGTATCCCGACATGGAACACAGCATTTTTATTATCAGCCAAGCTTATCGCTGGTGCTGAACAGGCAGAGCGTATAAACCACCGGCAGCGCCAGGATAATAATATCGCCAAAGAAATTGAACTTTCCACTTGCAATGCTGCAGAACAGCGATATCACGGAGAGCAGCGACATCAGCGCGCCAGCAATGAGCGCGGGACGCACCGCCTTCATTCCGCCTCCATGGAGCGCATGCAGACCGAAAATGAACATCACGCCGAAGCCTATCGCCACGATGAGCATGCTCATCAGATTGCCGAGATACCCCATAATGCCGCCGCTGTTTATCATCGAAAACATAGCATAACGGAAGAAAATGCTCTCGCCGCCAAACAGCACCTTGAAATTCAGCACCAGTGAAAGCACTGCCAGAATGCCGTTCAGCCACGAAGTTACCTTTATCGCATTTTTCATGTTTTCACCCTCAGAGAGCCTTCAGCGCACGCTGACCAATGTCCTTGCGGAAGTGCGCCTTTTCAAACGTGATGGTATCAACCGCCTTATAAGCCTTATCCAGCGCCTGACGCAGATCGTCGCCGGTGGCAGTCACGCCGAGAACTCTTCCGCCTGCGGTGTAGTACTTGCCATTCTCAAGCTTTGTGCCTGCGTGATAAACGTATGCCAGCGCGGACTGTCCCTTTTCATCAAGACCGCTTATTTCCTTGCCGGTCTCATACTTCTCGGGGTAGCCACCGCTTGCGATGACGACGCATGCGCAGGACTTGTCGCTCCACTTGATGTCAAGCTGATCGAGCTTCTCTTCCCATACGGCTTCCATGATGTCAACAAGGTCGGTCTCCAGCAGCGGGAGCACCACCTGCGTTTCAGGGTCGCCAAAGCGGCAGTTGTACTCGACTACCTTTGCGCCGTTTGGTGTAAGCATAAGCCCGAAATAAAGACAGCCTTTGAACGGACGTCCCTCAGCCTGCATGGCTGCGATAGTGGGCTTGAATATCTTCTCCATGCACTCAGCCTTGAATGCGTCAGTATAGCAGGGGTTGGGGGCGATGGTGCCCATTCCGCCTGTGTTCAGACCCTCGTCGTTATCGTTGGCGCGCTTGTGGTCCATGGAAGATATCATGGGCTTCACAGTCTTGCCATCGGTGAACGCAAGAACAGTCACCTCGGGGCCTGTCATGAATTCCTCAACGACTATCTCAGAGCCGGATTTGCCGAACTTTCCGTCAAGCAGCATGGAATTAACGGCAGCCTTTGCTTCCTCAAAGTCCTTTGCGATGATAACGCCCTTGCCGAGCGCAAGTCCGTCGCACTTTATTACTGCGGGATAGCTGTTCTGAGCCTTTATGTACTCTATAGCCTTATCAGCGTCGGTGAATGTTTCATAGCCTGCGGTGGGTATGCCGTACTTCTTCATCAGCGCCTTTGAGAACACCTTGCTTCCCTCGAGGATAGCGGCATTCGCACGGGGACCGAAAGTCTTGAAGCCTGCCTCGTTGAGCCTGTCGACCATTCCCATAACGAGGGGATCGTCAGGGGCAACAAAGACAAAGTCAGGCTGCAGCTTCTTCGCAAGCTCCAGAATTCCGTCAAGGTCGGTCGCCTTCACCGGAAAGCACTCAGCCAGCGCGGAAATCCCTCCGTTACCGGGAGCAGCCCATATCTTGTCAACCTTGGGGGACTTTGCCAGAGCGGTGATTATCGCATGTTCGCGTCCGCCTCCGCCTACTACCAGAATATTCATATTGATAACGTCCTTTCGAAAGTAAAAAATACTGCATGTTTATTTTATCATATTATCTGACTTTTTTCAAGGCATTTTGCAAAATTATGCGATTTGACTTTTTCGCAGTGCAATGCTATAATAAACGCAGTAAAACAGCAGAAAGGAACGCCATGAAATTACGAAATCTGGCTGCCGCGTCACTCGTGCTGCTCACCCTCACCGGGTGCAGCACTGAAAAGCCGCAGTCCCTTGAAATATATGCAATGAACACGCTGATGTCGATGAGCGCTTACGGCGAGAATGCCGGAGAAGCCCTTGCAGCAATTTCCGCAAGAATGAACGAGCTTGAACAGGAGCTTTCCGTGACGATAACCGAAAGCGACATAAGCCGCGTGAACACAGCCGCAGGAAAGCCCGTTGATGTCTGTGACGACGCCCGAAGGATCATCGAAGAAGCACTGGAAATATCAGCGCAGACAGATGGCGCGCTGGATATCACGATATACCCGGTGGTAAGCGCCTGGGGCTTCACTACCGGGGAACACAGGGTGCCATGCGCCGGGGAACTTTCGCAGCTGCTGGAGCTCACCGGCTGGGAGGAGGTCCAGCTTTCCGGCAGCACAGTCACGCTCCCCGAGGGATTTGAGATAGACCTCGGCGCGCTGGCAAAGGGCTATGCCGGGGACTGCGCAGCTGAAATACTCAGCGGGTACGGGGTTTCCTCCGCAGTACTTAATCTCGGTGGAAATGTCTGCGCGATAGGCTCAAAACCCGGCGGCAAGCCCTGGAAGGTAGCCGTCACCGACCCCGGGGACATCTCCGCATACCTTGGCACGCTAACGGCAAGCGATGAGTTCATCGTCACATCAGGGAAATACGAACGCTGCTTCACCGCTGAGGACGGAAGCACATATCACCACATAATCGACCCTGCGACCGGATATCCGTCGGAAAACGGCGTCGCTTCCGTCACAGTCGTGGGCACGCAGGGAATTCTCTGCGACGCGCTGTCCACCTCCCTGCTGGTCATGGGGGAAGAAAAAGCATGCGCTTTCTGGCAGGAGCACGGCGGCTTTGAAATGATTATCGCGACTGACGACGACAGACTGCTGATAACCGAAGGGCTTTCAGAGCGTTTCACGCCACAGGGCGGTCATGTGATTACCACAATATGTGCAGATTGAACGAATTTCATTCTCGTTTTTGCTGAATTTTGGCGAATATTATAAAAACCCCTTGATTAATTACCACAAATATGTTATTATAGTATCAGCAGGTAATTTTTTAGCAAGGGGGCGAAAGCTTATGACAGTATTTAATGGTAAAGGCGTTTACGGCGCGATAGTGTCCGGCAGCGTATGCATGCTGAAAAAGCCGACGCTCCGCACAGAAAAGCTCCATATCAGCGACGCTGCCGCGGAAATAAGCCGTTTTGAAGAGGCAAAATACACCGCGGGCCAGCAGCTGCAGGAACTGTACGATATGTACATCGACCAGATCGGCGAATCCAACGCGCAGATATTCAATATCCACATGATGATGCTGGAGGACGAGGATTACTGCGGCTCCATCACCGGAATGATCGAAAGCGAAAGCGTAAATGCCGAGTATGCGGTGCAGCAGACCTCCGAGGTTTTCGCAAAAATGCTGGAATCCATGGATAACGAGTACATGCGCGCACGCTGCGCAGATGTACGCGATGTTTCACAGCGGCTTATATCCATTCTGTCGGCATGCCCGATGGATCTCAGCGATATTCCGGAAAACGCCATAGTCTGCGCTGACGATATAACCCCCAGCGAGGCCGCGGCGCTTGAACAACGGCATATCTCCGCATTCGTGACTGCTTTCGGCTCGCCGATATCGCACACCGCTATACTCGCGCACAGCATGGATATCCCTGCAGTCATCGGAACCGGAGAGGACCTGCTGACAAAGGCCCGCGACGGTGAAGAAGTCATCGTGGACGGCTTTGCGGGTCAGGTCATACTCAGCCCGGACGCGTATGCTAAAATAAGGCTCAGCGCCAAGAAACACACGCGCTCCCGTGCAGCTTCCACCGCAGAAACTCGCACCGCTGACGGCAAGCGCATTACCCTGCTGGTCAGTGATACTATGGATATCCCCGAATTTGCGGACGGGATTGCTGCGCTCAACTGCGCTGAAATGCCCGATGAAACCAGCCAGTTTGAATTCGACCGCAGCGTTGCCGAAATCGCGGAATACAGCAAGGCTGTCATCTGCCTGCCCGCGATAAAACCCTCCGACCCGGACAGATACGAAAAATATCAGATGCAGATACGCGCGGCGATAAGATCCTGCTCGCACGGCAGCCCCAGCGTGCTTTTCCCGAGAGTAACCTCCGTGACAGAAGCGCGTAAGATACTCAACGCATGCGACGAAATACGCAACACTCTTATTTCCGAGGGGTATGACTGCTCCGAAAATTCCAGGCTGGGATTTATGATAGACACCCCTGCCGCTGCAATAATCAGCGACATGCTGGCGCCGATGTCCGACACCCTGATGATAGACAGCGACCTACTCGCGCGGCGCCTTCTCGCACGCTCCGAGGGGAGCGTGTTCTCTGAGGAATTCGCCGAGGGTCAGCGCGTCGCGGTCATGCGTATGATAAGCTTCTGCGCTCGCAATGCAGTAAAGAACGGTGCGCGCATCGGAATATGCGGCTCCCTTGCGGCTGACACTTCGCTCACGGAAGAATTCCTGCAGATGGGCATAGACAAGATATGCATTCCGCAGCATATGCTTGGTGAAATACGCGAGGCTGTCATGAACACAGATCTATCCGACGTGTGATTCCGGCGATTTCCACAGTTTTTTTCATCGCAGGAAAAATATTTGTGCGTAACTACAAAAGCGTAAAATTATCCTGACGGCTGCAACCTATTTAATGTATACATGGTTTTATTAGTAGAAAGCAGACATTCTGCTTTGAAAGAGAGGTAATGATTATGAAAAAAATCGCTTCCATAGCCACTGCGATGGCGGCTGCAATATTACTTACTGCGACGGTTTCCGCAGCAGATATTCCGTTAAAGAGACTTGGCAAGACCGCTGAATACAACAGTTCAGCAACTGTCAGCACCGCTTCACTGCTTTCCAGCAGGTCCGTGAAAAACACGCTGGTGGTAAAATCCGGCGAGGCAATGATCATCCCCGCGGGAAAGAAGCTGGTACTCAAGCGCGGCTGCCGCGTCAAGGGAACTCTGTATATCCAGGAAGGCGGCAAGCTTTCCGTCAGCGGTGGGACGCTTGAGATAACGGGTTCCGTTATAAACGACGGCACAATCTCCATCGGCTCAGGTGCTTCGCTCAATGTCAAAAAAGGCGGTGAGCTGTACACCTCTGCAGACGGTACGTTCAAATCCACCACAAAGAACATCACAATAAACGATGATTCAACCACCGTATGTCTTGGCACAGCCAGCATTTCAGGCTGCAGCGTCGGTTCAAAGAAAGCGCTGAAACCCGACCTGGTTTCAGCAGTGAGCAGGACTACCGACCCCAAAACCGGTGGCGTGATCGAATCAAGCAAGATCTCTGCAGACGCCGCTGCCAGCATGGTGAACGTGGGGTACTTCCTGGATCAGACCGTTCCTGCTAAGGCAAACACACAGAATGCTTCGCTGCTCTTTGACAACGGCAGCTCCCTGAAATTTTCATTCATCAACGGGGAACTTGCGTCTATCGGCGACGCAGAAATGAGAGGAATAATGCTCACAGCAGATATCACCGACCCGATCACGGCTTATTCTGAAAAGCTGACCGACATGTGGCTGAAAAAGTGGAAAACCATCAGCGCCGACAATGCTATGGTGCTCCCGCGGCTCACTGTTTATACCTATAAGATGAGCGACGGAAGCTGGTTCGCAGCGCTCATCTATTCTTCCTACAAATCGAACGACGCAGTGTTCTACAGACTGGCAGACGGAAATGTGACTGAGATCGGTCAGAACAGGTGCGGTCTAAAATTCGAGATGTTCAGGAAAAACGGAAACTACATTCTTCACACCACGAGCGTTCTCACTTCACTTGCCGGTGCTGATAATTCAGGGGTAGACGGCAAGATGATCACCGACACCACCGACTACTACTTCTCAATAAACAAGAACAAGATGGACACCGTTGGCATATTCGAGGAAACTTCCCTGGGCGGCGAGGTAGACGGCTGGTTCACACAGAACGACGGCAAGAACACGAGCATTCCGGCTTCGCAGTATGACAAGCTGCAGAGCAACATCATCAGCGGTTATACCCTGGTTTCCAGCGAGAATTTCGACAAGGACGGCGACCTTAACAGCGATGATTACTACAAGTTCACGGCAAACGACGCTGAAGGACTGAAAAATCTTTTCAAGCAAAAGCTCACTGTAATTGAAAAGGTCGATATCGACTACACAGCTCAGTAATGATACTTGACACCACAATGCTCATGTGCTATAATTAGTTTGTACGTGATCACACAAGGCGGTACGAATACGTACCGCCTTTTTTTCAGCGGCAGACGCCACAGAACAATAAAGGAGAATGCACATGCGTAACATCACAGTCGCAGCAATACAGATGTCAGTGCCGGAAACCCAGGAGAAGTCCATCGCAAAGGCAGAAAAACTGGTGCGCCAGGCAGTAGCCGGGGGTGCGAACGTAATACTTCTGCCGGAGCTTTTTGAGAACTGGTATTTCTGCCAGGAACGCCGCTACGACAGCTACAAGCTTGCTTCCACAGTGGAGGAGAACCCGGCGGTACTGCACTTCCGCAAGGTTGCCGCGGAACTCGGCGTCGTCATGCCGATAAGCTTCTACGAGCAGGACGGAAACGTGCTCTACAACAGCATAGCGATGATCGACGCGGACGGCTCGGTTATGGGAGTTTACCGCAAGACGCATATCCCTGACGACCACTTCTACCAGGAGAAATTCTACTTCACCCCGGGTGGAACTGGCTTCAGGGTATGGGACACACGCTTCGGCAAGATAGGCGTAGGCATCTGCTGGGATCAATGGTTCCCGGAAGCTGCACGGTGCATGGCTCTCATGGGAGCCGAGGTGCTTCTCTACCCCACCGCTATTGGTTCCGAACCCGTTCTTGAATGCGACAGCATGCCGCACTGGCAGCGCTGCATGCAGGGTCACGCGGCTGCAAATCTCGTTCCGGTCGTTGCAGCTAACCGTATCGGCACCGAGACCGTTAAGCCCGACAGCGAAAACCAGAACCAGTCCTCGGCGCTGACTTTCTACGGCAGCAGCTTCATCGCAGACAACACCGGCGCGCTGGTGGAATGCGCAGACCGCGCCAGCGACTGCGTACTCACCCACAGCTTCGACCTTGACGAGCTGCGCGACATGCGGCTCAGCTGGGGCGTATTCCGCGACAGGCGCCCCGAAATGTACGGAAAAATAACCGAGAGGTAACGATATGAGAGTACTTGACACCACCCCGCAGCAGGACGGCTTCTACATGCCCGCGGAATTCTCACCGCATTACGGCTGCATTCTGATATTCCCGGAGCGCTCGGACTCGTGGCAGTATGGCGCTTATGCGGCAAGAAAGGCGTTCGTGCAGGTCTGCACGGCAATCGCGAAAAGCGAGAAAGTAACCGTCTGCGCCAGCGCAAGGCAGTACGAAAACGCCCGCAGAATGCTTCCACCGCATATACGCGTGGTGGAGATGTCCAGCAACGACAGCTGGGCGCGGGATTACGCCCCGACATTTGTCACAAACGGCTCTGTTATCCGCGGCGTCAACTGGAGCTTCAACGCATGGGGAGGACTGGTGGACGGTCTGTATTTCCCGTGGGATCAGGACGACAGAATGGCGCGCAAGCTCTGCGACCTCTATGACAAGAACATGTACGACGCCTCCGGATTTGTGCTGGAGGGTGGCTCGATACATTCCGACAGCGAGGGAACGATACTCACCACCGAAGCCTGCCTGCTCAGCGCAGGCAGAAACCCCGACCTCACGAAGCAGCAGATAGAAGAAAAGCTGCTGAAATACCTCGGAGCCAAAAAGGTGATATGGCTGGAGCGCGGTATTTACAACGACGAGACCAACGAGCACGTTGACAATATCTGCGCTTTTGTGAAGCCCGGCGAAGTAGTGCTCGCATGGACCGACGACGCCTCCGACCCGCAGTATGAGATGTCACGTTCCTGCCTGGAGATACTGGAAAACTCCACCGACGCAAAGGGGCGCAGAATAAAGGTGCACAAGCTGTACCTCCCGAAGCCCGTGACTATCACCGCAGATGAATGCGACGGGCTGGATACCATGGACTTTGAGCCGACCAGGACCCCCGGCGAACGTCTTGCGGCAAGCTATGTGAACTTCTACATATCCAACGGAGCAGTGGTCATGCCGTTCTTCAACGACCCTGCCGACGAGCCAGCGCGCCGCAAGCTGCAGGAACTTTTCCCGGAGCGTGAAGTAATACCCGTATATGCCCGCGATATTCTCATCGGAGGAGGAAATATCCACTGCATAACCCAGCAGATACCCGCATTCACAAGTGAAGAATAAAGGAGCGTGCGAATGAAGAGAATACCTGCCATTATTACGGCCGCAGCCATCACTGTTACACTTTCCGGCTGTCAGCTTCTCAGCAAGCCGGAAATCAATTCCGGCTCGACCAGCGAACCTGATACCACGACCGTTCATACTCCGCGTACAGAAGCGCCGCAGGAACCCAGCGTCATTACCCAGGACATCGACATGTTCACTGTTGTTGAACTCCCTGTCGTGCGGGAAGAACTGAAGGTAAACGGCGCCGACCCGTGGCTCTATGACTTCCGGTATATCGCGGCGTGCGGTTACGGCGCGGACGACAGCTTCCGCGATACCGAGATGTACTATGGGCTTTCAGGCGAGATCTCAAGCCGATCGCTCAGCTACTGCTTCTACGACCACACAGGCGAAGTAACAGTAAAGGACGCCGCGCTTTTCAGTGAGAATTCCAGCGAACCCCTCGTCATCAAGGACAAGAAAATCAGGATGGATACCACGAAAATGACCCGGGGGCTGTATTCCATCACCGCTGATCTTTCCAACGGCAAGACCGTGCGGCTGCCTTTCTATGTCGGCGACAGCGGGACGTATTTCTGCTCAATGACCCCGGACGAGGAAGCCGCGTCGGGATTCAGCGCCCACAGGGAGAAGCTTTACGACCTCATCAGCGAATACGGCGTGAAGCCCGGAAACAGCTACGACCTCACGCACCTCGCATATCCCCACTACCCATACAACGACCAGATAAGATGTGACACCGAGCTGTGGGCAGACCTTTCGTCGGAGATAACAGAGCCGGAGTGGTCGGATGCGCACAAGCTTCTTGCCATACACGACTGGATAACGCAGAACCTCGCGTTTGACCAGTACGTTGCGGATAATCGTTCCACCCGCGCGGAAATGAACACCGACTGGAGCGGGAAATACAATATGTACGACACCCGTGCCGGCGTCTGCTGGGACTTCTCAAACGCCATGATAACCATGTGCCGCGCCCAGAATATCCCCGCAGTAAGCGTTGAGACTGCAGACGGAAGCCACATGTGGGTCGCAGTCTACGTCAACGGCATATGGACGGATATCGACCCCACGGACGACGTTCTCCGCATGGTTTACGGGGAGGACCTCACTGACATTTCCGACAGCGACAAAAAATTCTGCTATGACGGGTACTACTCCCCGGAAATAGGTTCTTCCTACAGCGAGCCGGGGACACTCAACCAGCAGCTGTGGACATGCGAAATAGACTCCGACGGACTTTATGTAAGACGACCGATATAAAATTATCCCCTCTTCGCTCAGGAAGAGGGGATATGTTTTAGCAGCGAGCGTCCAGAATTCCGCAGTCAGACGACATGTTGTCTGAAAAAATAGGGAGGTCTATGTCAACAACACCACGCGGGATATTGTCGCCATAATATGCACGACCATATAAAGCACGATTTCCAATATATTTTATACTTTTGGGGATTTCAAGTTTGTTTTCGCAGCTCAATGCAGACGTACCAATCGTCTGAACGCCGTCGGGTATCTTGTAATCCCCTGGTTTTCCCTCAGGGAATTTCAAAATCTCCGTCATGGATTTATTGTAAAGCACTCCATCGTCATCAGTATAGACATTATTATCATCAGCAATGTTGATACTCTCAAGAGAAGAACATCTGTTAAATGCATATTCGCCAATACTTTCAACACTTACAGGAATGTCAATAGCACTGATATCCGAACATCTTGAAAAAGCACCCGTGCCTATTTTTATAAGTGAATCGCTCAGCTTTACGTCTGTCAGCTGTTCACAGCCGCCAAATGCCCAATCGCCTATCTCGCGGACTGAAGAAAGGTCGGCTTTGCCTGCTGCCCCATTGTCTCCGGCGATGTATATTTCCTTAAGTTCCGTGCAGTTATAGAATGCGTGTGCTCCAATTTTAGTAACCGTAGAGGGAATGCTCAGTTCTGAAATGTTTTCTCCGCTGAACGCATAACTTCCGATTTCCGTCACGCCTTCAGGCCATGACAGCGTTTCCGGCGATATTGACCAGCCGGTTATAACAAGCTCTCCATCTTCTTTCTCATCGTATGTGTATTCCGCATTGAGAAAACAAACATCAACGTCGTCGAAATAATTTTGTACAACATGATATCCGGCACGTAAATCGTAGTCGTTTTTTTCGTCAGAGTCTCTCATAATAACTACAGACGCAGTGGCGTCAGATATCGAAACCGCACTGTCGGCTATTTCTGCAACCCTTTTTCCGTCTATTTCATCTGGAATAACTATGCCTATCTGCGCAAGGGTATAGTCCGTAACCACAATGTCATTCCCGCTGGATGTATATGTAAGCAATCCTACTGAGCCATCACTGTCGGCAGAATACACCGGAACCAGGTAAGTCTGCTCAGACAAACTGCATCCTGAGATCGTGGTACCAGCAATTATCGCTGCGGCTGCAGCAAATATCATAACGACGCTTCTCTTTTTCAAAGTTATCCCTCTCATTCTCACGTCTAATACTAACAGACGTTTTTTCTCGAAAATCATATTTATAGTATATATCAAAATAATAAAAAAGTCAATAGTCTGTTTAAAAAAAGAAAAAATATTTATAGTATATATACATAACGAGTGGAAGGGGAAATAAAATGAGTGACGCAGTAAAAAAATTCGGGCAGCATATCAGGTACTATCGACGTGAAAAAAATCTCAGTCAGGAACAACTTGCAGAATTATGCGGGCTTCACCCGACATATATTGGGCAGCTTGAACGCGGTGAGAAAAACGCTTCCATCGAAACCGTGGTACAGCTTTGCAAAGGGCTGGACATTACTCCGTCAGTCCTGTTCGAAAATATAACGACTGCTACTGACGATACCCCAGCTAAACAAGCCTATGAACTGTTTCTCAGCTCTCCTTCCGACAAGCAGGAACTTTTACTTGATATCCTGCGCAAGGCTATACAGCTTATCAACTAAAAAATCCCCTCTTTCTGAACGAAGAGGGGATTTTAATTGGTATCACTTATGGTTTTCTTCGAACCACTTTGCTGCCATCATCGGTGAAAGTACGAAATCAAGCACTTCCTGTGCGCCGTCATAAACAGCGCCGGAACCGCTCTCCTCACCGGAACCTGCCTCGCAGATATCGTAAGTCACCTGCGGACGATACTTTATCCTGCAGTAAAGGAACTCCGGAGGAATGTAGTCTATCTGGGAAATCTCCTCCAGCCACAGGAACGGCGACATGCCGCCAATGGAAACATCGTCGATTATCCAGCCGCCAGCCGCGTAGGAATCATTAGCGCAGAGGTACAGCGAGAACTTGAACTTCTGCTCCTTGCCGGCTTCATTAAGCAGACCTATCGAGAAATCCTTCAGGATAAAGCTGTTTATCATGTTGGACTCATAGCCGCAGCACGGGCAGGAAGCGCCATAGCCATACAGCTTTGCATTGATGTCGCGTGCGAAGTAATTCTTGTACAGCCTGGGGTCCTTTATGCCTGCAATGCGCCTTACCTCGCCGCGCAGATAGTCAAACTCACGGTGCTGTATAGTGGGTATCGGCTTATAGTAATAGGGTATCTGGTCAACCAGCACCTGGTTCGGTTCCTCGGAGCTGGAATACAGCACGCTCAGCGCTGCGCCGATATGCCCTGTCAGAATGAACTCGATGAACTTCGCGAACTGCGGCTTATTAAGGCCGTCACGCAAAACAACATACTTTAAAGTCTTTGCCTCCAGGTCGGACGGAATTCCGTCTGCCGGGTCGATAATGCGGAGTATCTTGTCATTCTCGCCAAGAAGCGCAACCCTGCTCAGACCAAGGTCGCAGGTGTATATCTTCGCGATTTTGTCGGCTACTGCCTCTGCGGTGCCAAGGGCAGGCAGAACAGTGAGAATTTCCTCGGCGTCGTAGTCATATCTGCCCGGATTATACGGGAAGTCGAACACACGCCCGTTGAACATTCCGCTCTCGATGAGTGTGTAAACATCGCCGATTATCTCCAGCAGATCGGTGTTGCTGATATTCGGGGGGATCATGAACTGCTTGCCGTAAGCGGAGAATCTGTAGCGCTTGTTGATATCCAGCGCAAGAGTTACTTCACCGCCCTGGCTCTTGATCTCGCGCAGGAACGTCATGGTGTCCTTGCCGTTGGTGAACGAGTTGACAAGCAGCGTGATCACCTGGTTGTAGATCTGGTGACTCTCAAAGCGCATCTCATGGCTCTGGATAACGTCCATTGCCTTCTTGAGATTTGTTATCTGTATCTTGGATATCTCGAAATGTATCTCGCTTCCGCCCGACGTGATGATGAACTGGAAGTACTTCATGTCGATGCGGTAGGAATCGCCGAACATCTCATCAATTACCCTGAACGCCTCTTCAAGAGCGTTCTCATCGGCAACAGCGCCGTTGACGATGCAGTTCTTGAGTTTCAGGCTGATGATGTTCATGAAGCCATCGGACAGACCGTAATCCTTTATGTTGCGGTTCTTGTCGGAGCACATGATGTAGTCGTGCCCGTCCTGACGGAACGAATATGCATACTCGACGCCCTTTTCATTGGTCTCCTGACGGTACCAGTCGTACTTAGCCGCGAATACACGGTCGCCGTCCTCACCGTACCACTCCTGCATCTGGTCAAGCTCTGCAAGAAGCATCTGGGAAGCCTCGCCGCTGTCGTGAGCCTCAATATCGGTATCTGCCCTCTCGGTGTAGTAACCACGCTCGCGCAGTTCAGTGAATGTCACAGGCTCGTCGCGGCCCGGGAACTTGACGGAAATGTTCTCTGCGAACTTCTCACGAAGCCCCTTAACCAGCGAACTTGTGGTTATGTAATTGTAGAAGAACTCAAACACATACTGCGCGGGTCTGAGCATGTAGCGCTCAGGGTTGTCAGGGCGCTTGGTGAGCTGCAGTACGAACAGTCTGCGGTATTCCTCAACGATGTCGATGATATCCTCTTCGATCTCAGCGGAAACTTCCTCGATACAGTCGTGACGTATACCTGAACGGTTGTTGGTAATGTATCTGTTAGGAACGCTGACAAAGAACGCGGACAGCTGCTCCTGCAGGAACGCCTGACGGCTCGCCTTGACAAGACCGGTCAGCTCAAAGGTGGAGAAGTAATTGTACTTGCTCATCAGCACCTTTGCAGCCTCGCGCTTTGCGCCGGAAATAGCGAACGGAATGAGGTAAACGAAACCGTTTTCCTCCATGTGGATAAAGTCGGCAACGGACTTTCCGTTCTCGCTGAAGCGTATCTTCGGCAGACCGTTCTCAGCCTGCGGGTGCTCCTGTATCTTGTAAACTACCTCAGGCTTGCCGAAAGAAATAACGGCAATGTTGAAAGTCCTCGACGGAGTTTCCTGCTCGTCGGTGGCTTTAAGGTGCTTCTTTCTGATGAACGCGAAGCACAGGTCGACCATGTTGATATAGTCACCCTTCTCAGATGTCATCGTGACAAGGTTGTGGTGCAGCTTCTTCTGGTCTTCCTCGTCCAGCGCGAATACTATTTCGGTGTGCTTGAACTGCGGTGCGGTGAGCTCCAGCTCGCGCACTTTTAGCGTTCCACCGTCGTTTACGACACGCAGCGAGTAGTTATTGGAGCGCATCTTGAACCAGTCAACATTCGCGAATACGCTCTTGGCGCCAAGACCGAAACGACCCTCGCGCTCCTTGTTTCCGTCGTTTCTGCCGACGGAAAGATAATAGAATACCTGCTCCAGAGAAAATCCTGTTTCATTATAAGTCAGCTTTACCTGACCCTCGTCCAGGAATTCGATCATGACCTTGATGTCATTTTCCTCATAATCGCAGCCGAAAACGTTCTGCAGCAGCTCTCTTATGATAGATTCCCTGGGGTAATCATTCACCATGCCAGCGACATTTATTGCGCTTCTGCCGGTGTACATGCTGTTGAAGTAATCCTTGAACGGTGTACTGTCTACCTCGCCGGAATAGAGCATCGTCTGTATCTTCTGCAGTACCTGGTTCATGCCCTCCCGGTCGCCGGCTGTGTGGCGCTCAAAGAAGTCACCAAGGAGCTTTTCGACCTGCTCGTTGTTTTCGCTCATAAATACGCCCCGTTTCTCCGCACTTCTTGACTGCACCCTGCCCCGTGCGGTACGACAGAGTAATGCAGTAAATCACATTTTGATGGCGGTCAGATGCCGTCGTTGTAAATCTTTATAAAGTCCCTGAATGAACGAACGCTGTCCTGCTCGCGCACTCTGTAGCGCCATACACCGTAAAGCACAGGGTACTGAATGCAGTCGTTGAGGGACTGTATATCATTCTTTATCATCAGGTGATAATTTGCGCCGTTGTGGAGTTCGTCAATGCGTTTGCGAGCCTCTGCAAGACCTGCAACAGCTTCTTCACCGAAGGGCTGCGAAGCCGGGTCGGCGTCAAGGCTTGCCGCTGTCTTTGCAAGAATATCGTCGGGGACAGCGCTCAGCACGCCGTCATTCTCCTGACACAGACCGTGCAGCTTTGAAACCGCAGCTGCGATGTCCTCCCTTGAAGCTTTCTTTTCAAAGCCGTAGAACCTGCACACTTTTTCAAGAAGTCTGCCTGAGAACTCTGCAAGCTGCTTGGAATTCGTGATCCTGGCAGCGCCCAGCAGTTCGTAATCTCCCTTGAACTTCTTTATAAGGTCGTAGCAGTTGTCCACCTCGCTGGAATAGCTCTCAGCGTAACCAAGGTCAGCGACAAGATCTGCCAGGAATCCTGCTTTTTCATCGGTTTCCAACAGAATATTTCTTGCGGGAAGGCTTCCGCTGAATGCGTCAGGAAGCGCAGCGTAAAGCGCCTTGCTGAGCATTCTGCTGTCGAACAGCCCGTTGGTATCCCGGAACATAACGAAGTGCCTGTCATTCTCGTGCCTTACGCCGTGTCTTGTCATGCGGCGCTCAAGCAGCACAGGCGAACCGGGAAGTTCGTAATTTATAACATAATTTATACGGTCAAGACCCTCTCCCACAGCGCCTATGTCGTCCATGGAAAGCACTATCTTCGGGTATACCGTGCTATCGTCCACCTTAAGTTTTCTCAGGATATCCTTGTTGCTGAAAAGATCTCCCCTTGCGGTCTTGATAACGCTGTCGGAATAAACGGCAGCGAGCGTTTTCCGCAGGAATTCCACCGTGTTCTTGTCGCAGCAGTAAACTATCGCGCGGTCGTTTTCAGACGCGGTGATGTTGTCTGTCAGCTTCAGGAACTCGTCCAGTTTTTTGTCCACAGTGCGCATTTCTGCAACGTCGGACGGGGTATAAACAGGCTTTTTGAGCGTGTCCTTGAGCTCCTCGACATCGTATTCCTCAAGGACGCAGCCGCCGTACTTGTAACTCGGCAGACCGGTCCTGATATCCATTCTGCGGCGTACGCCTGAAAGGAACTCTGCGTCGATGGCGTAGTTCACGATCTCTACATTGCGCTTTATATCGCCGGTGTAAATACGCTTGTCGCCGGCTGCGAGAACAGGCGACTCCGGATCCAGCGGGAGCGCGTCAATACCCAGTGCAATGCCATCGGCAGCTTCGTGAAGTTCATCGTCTGCAAGAAGCCCTTTGACAAGCGAACTGAACGCCGAAACGTCCTCCGGCTTTTTCTCGGGGAACTGCGTGATGACCAGCAGCCTTTCCGTTTTCCACGGAATATTGTCCTGCCAGTGCTTGTAATCAGGCACATCGGTATTCTGCTCGTCGTCTATAACTATCAGATCCCACTGGAAATCAGCGGGTATCTTCGCCTTAAGCCCATTTGCGCTTTCAATGGCATCAGACGGCATAAGATAGAGGTTAGAGCCGTCGCGTGAGAAGAAAATGATCTCATTTGCAGCGCCTGATACTACCTTGAAATCTGCGCCTATGCCTGTCATAAGTATCCTGTACCAGCCGTAAATCACGCGTCTTGACGTTATCAGCAGGATATTCGGCGTTTCCTTTTCAGCAAGGACGTCGTATATGCAGATGCTCGCCTTGGTCAGCTTTTCAGAGCCAAACTCGCAGCACATCAGCGAAAAGCCGAATTTGCGGAGCTTTTCTGCCGGCGCAAGATTTGCTGCTGACAGCTCCATTCCGCCGAGCGGTATCCATTTTACACTGTTGCCACTCACCTAGCACACCCCCGTAAATACTTTGTATATGTCCGCCCTGCGATAATTCAGAGCGGTATGTCATAACCGGAAAAACAAGTAAAAAACTACTTCCGGGTACAACGAACCATATAAACATTATACTACAAAATTCCGAATATTACAAGTCTGTTACAGCCGCTCCCGATAAAAAATACAGCGGCGTATTTTTGGTTATTTTGCACAAAGAAAATGCCGAACAATGTGCTTTACTTTTTGGCAAATAAATGATAGAATATCTTTAGCGGCTGAATTTGCCGGAAAATCAGGGCATAATGCCCGGACTTGAAAGGATATCATCATGACCGAACAGGAAATCAAGGAAGCCATATGTGAAGTCGGACACAAGCTCTGGCAGCTGGGATTTGTCGCAGCAAATGACGGAAACATCTCCGCAAGGCTGCCCGACGGCAATTTCATAACCACCCCCACCGGTACCAGCAAAGCAATGCTCAGACCCGAAATGCTCATCAAGATGAACGCAGACAACGAGGTCGTCGAACCCGCTCAGCTGCCCGGATACAAGCCCACCAGCGAGTTCAAGGTGCATCTGCGCTGCTACGCTGCGCGTCCCGAAGTCAACGCTGTGGTACATGCGCACCCACCGACAGCGACCGGATTTGCCATCGCGCACATTCCGCTGGACGACTACACCATGCCCGAAGCGATAATCTTCCTTGGCAGCGTTCCGATAGCGCCTTATGACACCCCCGGTTCGGTGGGCGTCGCAGACAGCATCGTGCCTTTCCTTGAGAACCACGACACGATACTCATGGAAAACCACGGCGCGCTCACCGTCGGCGTTGACATAATCCAGGCGTACTACCGCATGGAAACGCTGGAACATTTCGCTAAGGTGAGCCTTGTAGCACGCCAGCTTGGCGGCGCAAAGGACCTCCCCATGGACAAGATACAGGAATGCTGCGAGATTGGCAAGAGCTTCCCGATAAGACACCCGGGATACAGAAAATATCACTGAACCAATATGAACATAAGGGAAGCGACAACACAGGATATAGACGCAATAACACAGATATACGACCATATCCACGATGAAGAAGAAGCAGGCAGAATGACCACAGGCTGGCACCGCGGGATATATCCTGTCCGCGCCACTGCGGAAACAGCCGTTTCCCTGGGTGATATGTTCATCCTTGAGGACGGTGGAAATCTGCTTGCCGCCGGCCGCATAAACCAGCAGCAGGCCGCAGAATACGCACGCATCAAGTGGCTGTATGACAGCCCTGACAACAAGATATGGGTCCTCCACACTCTGGTTGTGGAGCCTTCCGCGAAAGGAAAAGGCTATGCCCGCGCCTTTCTGGAATTCTACGAGAATTACGCGCTGGAGCGCGGCTGCCATGTTCTGCGCATAGACACAAACCAGCGCAATTCCGCTGCCCGGGCGATGTATGCGAAGCACGGCTGGCGCGAAGCAGGGATAGTTCCATGTACTTTCAACGGGCTTCCAGGAGTACAGATGGTCTGCCTGGAAAAGAAGATCTGATATGTTGCCGCGCAAGTCAGCTGCTGGCTGTGCGCGGCTTTTCACTACCATTTTCACCGAGGAGTTTATTATGTCAAAGACCGTTTTAGTGTTCGATTTTGGCGCTTCCAGCGCACGTGCGATGCTCTGCCGCGTAAAGAACGGCGGCTTCGATATGCAGGAGATACACCGTTTCCCCAACGTCCCCGTCACCGAGGGCGGTCATCTGCGCTGGGACATCGACGAACTGTGGGAACAGATGAAGATCGCCATTGGTTTCGGCGTATTCAACGGTGGATTCGACGCAATAAGCGTTGATACATGGGGCGTTGATTTCGGGCTTATCGGTCAGGACGGAAATCTTCTCGAAAAGCCGGTGCACTACCGCGACAGCCGCACCGACGGCATGCTTGAGTACGTCTGCGCGCGCATTCCCGCAGAAACGCTGTTCGAACAGAGCGGCATTCAGCCAATGAGCATAAACACGCTGTTTCAGCTGAATTACCTCATGAAAAACGACAGGAACATGCTTTTCCGCGCCGAAAAGCTGCTGATGATGCCCGACCTGTTCGCGTACCTCCTCACCGGGGAATGCCGCAGCGAATTCACCGAAGCCACCACCACGCAGCTTATCGACCAGAAAGCGCGGGGCTGGAATATCCGTCTTATCGAGGCGCTGGGTATCCCGAAGCGAATTTTCGCGCCGCTGATACAGCCCGGAGAGCGTTACGGAGAACTCAAGCAGGAACTTGCCGACGAATTCAGAACCGAGCCGGTGCCGGTATTCGCGTGCGCTTCCCACGATACTGCTTCTGCGGTAATGGCTGTCCCCACTGAAGAGGAGCATTTTGCGTTCCTCAGCTGCGGCACGTGGACTTTATTCGGCACTGAACTGCGGCGCCCGCTGGTGACTGAACAGGCAATGAAAATGGGGCTCACCAACGAGGGCGGAAGCAGCAGCACCACTACCCTGCTCAAAAACATCATGGGACTGTGGCTCATCCAGGAAACGCGCAGGTGGTACAATTCCGCACAGTGCGCGGGCTACAGCTTCGCCGACCTCGAAGCCATGGCGCGGGAATGTGAGCCGTTCATCAGCTTCATCGACCCCAATGCGCCTGACTTTGCCGCTCCTGACGACATGCCGCTGAAAATACAGGAATTCTGCCGCAAGACCGGGCAGCCAGTCCCCGAAACGCCCGGGCAGATAATGCGCTGCATCTACCAGAGCCTTGCGTGCGAATTCGCACTCACCCTCGACGAGATATCAGAACTCACCGGATTTGACTACAAGGTGATCAACATGATAGGCGGCGGCACAAAGGATAAGCTGCTGTGCCAGCTCACCGCGGACGCTGCGGGCATTCCCGCAGTCGCAGGCCCCACCGAAGCCACCGCGCTCGGCAACGCGATATCCACGCTCATCGCGCTGGGCGAAATAAGCGATATTTCAGAATCGCGCCAGATGATAATAAGATCCGGGCTCACCGAGGAATTCCAGCCGCAGGAGCATGAAAACTGGCTCGAACCTCTGAAAAAATACAAAAATCTTACGAGAAACCGCTGATTTTTATTTGTACTCCAGGTACAAATAAAAATAAACGCTTCTGAAAACTGCACAGTAATGTGCTTTACACAGTACAAACTCATATGACACCACTGAATTTCCTTAAACGGTACAACGTTTATGCACATAGCTTGCGCAAGATGAAATGCGCTGATTTTTCGCATAACATCGACGCTTATTGACATTCTCCCTCGCGAACAACAAACAAATAGATTTAAAGCTGCATTGTACTCAAAATACAATGCAGTTTTTATTTTGCAGGCGAAAAAACCGCAAAACGCCGCAAATTGCGCACAAATTTCGCATAATTCTCTTGACAACAACACACTTGTTTGATATAATAAAGATGTATCGATAGATAAAGACTGTGCGCTGCAACGAGTGCAGCGTGTGAAAGGACTGTTCCAGCATTGAGTACTGTTCGCATGACTGTAGCAAAGGCGATGACAGAGTGCCTTGCCGCCGAGGGGATCTCCACGGTTTTCGGCTATCCCGGCGCCGCTATCTGCCCTTTCTACGATGAATTATACAAAACCGATATCAGGCACATTCTCGTCCGTCACGAGGTCAATGGAGGTCACGCAGCCAGCGGCTACGCGAGAATTACCGGAAAACCCGCAGTTGCGATCGCAACAAGCGGTCCCGGTGCGCTGAACCTTATCACCGCTATAGCGACCGCCTATATGGACTCCGTCCCGATGGTGGTCATCACCGGTCAGGTAAATTCCGACCAGATCGGACGCGACGTGTTCCAGGAAGCGGACATCACGGGCTCTGCGGAGCCTTTCGTTAAGCACAGCTACCTGCTCAAGCGCCCCGAGGATACCGCAGAGGTGTTCAAGAGAGCGTTCTACATAGCAGGCACGGGCAGACGCGGTCCGGTGCTGATAGACGTTCCTTTCGACGTTCAGAAAGCTGAAATCGACTTTGAATATCCCGATACTGTGGATATCCGCAGCTATCGTCCCAGCAGCACGGGCAACGGCAACCAGATAAAGCGTGCAGCAGCACAGCTCGCAGCGGCAAAGAAGCCCCTGATACTCGCTGGCGGCGGACTTTTCACCGGCGACGCAGTAAACCTGATGCGCAAATTTGCAGAACACACGGATATACCCGTTGTTTCAACCATGATGGGACTTGGCGCAATGCCGACGAATTCCCCGCTGTTCTACGGAATGCTCGGTATGCACGGCTGCAAGGCAGCGAACACTGCTGTAAACGCATGCGACACGCTGGTGCTTCTCGGCGCGAGAGTCGGCGACCGTGCCATTGCCGCAATGAAGCAGCGCGACGACCTGACAGTTATCCACGTTGATATTGACCCTGCCGAAATCGGCAAGAACCTCGACGTTGATATCCCGATAGTCGGAGATCTTACGCTGGTCCTCGGGCAGCTTCTGGAAGCAGTCGCACCCGGCGCAGACCACCACGAATGGAAGCGCTGGCTCGACGGATACCGCGAGGACAAGGAGATACAGCCCGCGCCTGCTGGCTTCGTAAATCCCAAGGAGTTCATCAGAACCCTTGACAAGCACCTCCCGGACAACGCTGTTGTAGTCGCCGACGTCGGTCAGAACCAGATATGGACAGCACGCAACATCACGATAAACGGCGGTCGTTTCCTGACTTCCGGTGGTATGGGCACTATGGGTTATTCACTGCCGGCTGCTATCGGCGCAAAACTCGCTGACCCAACAAGAGAGGTAGTTGCGATATGCGGCGACGGTTCGTTCCAGATGCAGATGATGGAGCTTGCGACTGCAGTACAGCATGATGTCGCAGTCAAGGTCATCGTGATGCGCAACAACTACCTCGGCATGGTTCGCGAACTGCAGGAAAAGGCTTACGACAACCGTCTGATGGCGGTTTCAATCGACGGAAGCCCCTGCTTCACCAAGCTTGCGGACGCCTACGGCATAGCAAACGAACTGGTGGACAGTCCCGAAAAGATGGACGGCGCATTCCGGCGCATGATGGAGTCCGACAAGCCGTATCTCATAGAAGCGGCTGTGGAGGACTTTGAGAAGACGATTCTCTGACGGGGGTGCAGGCATGAAGCATACGATATCAGTACTGGTAGAAAACCATGCAGGCGTTCTTGCGAGAGTTGCAGGACTTTTCGCGCGCCGTGGTTTCAACATAGACAGCCTTGCGGTAGGCGTTACCGACGACGAAAGGGTCTCGAGAATAACCATCGTCGCAGACGGCAGCGCATATACGCTTGAACAGATAGAAAAGCAGCTGAACAAACTTATCGACGTTATCAAGGTAAAGACCCTGCATAACGACTCTGCGGTCACCCGCGAGCTTGTTCTCATAAAGGTAAGCTGCACCCAGAAGCAGCGCGCTGAACTCATCAGTATCGCTGAAATAGCAAAGGGAAAGATATCGGACATTTCGACAAACTCGATGACGATAGAGCTTTCCGACACCAAGCAGAATCTCGACACTTACGAAGAGCTTCTGCGCCCCTACGGTATCAAGGAAGTAGTCCGCACAGGCGCCATCGCCATTCAGAAGGGCGAAGCCTCCGTCAGGGTCTGACAAGTATATCCTCGCTCAAAAGGGCGTCGTATAATAATTCTTCAAAAGGAGATACAAAACAATGGCAAAGATTTATTATCAGGAAGACTGCAACCTGTCCATGCTGGACGGCAAGACCGTTGCTATCATCGGTTACGGCAGCCAGGGTCACGCACATGCTCTTAACCTCAAGGAGAGCGGCGTTAAGGTTATCATCGGTCTTTACGAAGGCTCCAAGAGCTGGAAGAAGGCTGAAGAGGCTGGTTTCGAAGTATTCACAGCTGCTGAGGCTGCAAAGAGAGCTGACCTGATCATGATCCTCATCAACGATGAGAGACAGGCTGACCTCTACAAGGAGAGCATCGCTCCGAACCTCACCGCTGGCAAGACACTCGCATTTGCTCACGGCTTCAATATCCACTTCGGTCAGATCGTTCCCCCGGCTGACGTTGACGTTATCATGATCGCTCCTAAGGGCCCGGGCCACACTGTACGTTCTGAGTACCAGATCGGCAGAGGCGTTCCCTGCCTGATCGCTGTTCACCAGGACGCTACCGGCAGAGCACTCGACACTGGTCTTGCTTATGCAGCCGGTATCGGTGGTTCCAGAGCAGGCGTTCTTACAACCACATTCCAGTGCGAGACTGAGACCGACCTGTTCGGTGAGCAGTGCGTACTCTGCGGTGGTGTAACTGCCCTGATGAAGGCTGGTTTCGAGACTCTGGTTGAGGCTGGTTATGATCCTCAGAACGCTTACTTCGAGTGCATTCACGAGATGAAGCTGATCGTTGACCTGATCTACAAGGGCGGCTTCAAGATGATGAGATACTCCATCTCCGATACTGCTGAATACGGCGACTACGAGATCGGCAAGCGTATCATCACCGAGGACACCAAGAAGGAAATGAAGAAGGTTCTTCACGAAATTCAGGACGGTACATTCGCTCGCAACTGGATCACAGAGAACAAGATGGGCAGAAGCCACTTCAATGCTTGCCGCCGCATCGAGAGCGAGCACCTGCTTGAGAAGGTAGGCGCTGAGCTGCGTAAGCTCTATAGCTGGACTGACGATATCGATGTTGCTTCCGGTACTGGCGCAGCTGCTCCCGCAAAGAAGGCTGCTCCCGCTGCTAAGAAGGCACCGGCTAAGAAGGCTCCCGCTAAGACCGCTGCTAAGAAGACCACAAAGAAGTAATTCACTATCCCTGATAATAAAAGAGCTGCCTGATTTATTCGGGCAGCTTTTTATTATGCGCTTTCTCACAAAAAACGCGCCCCGATGTTTGTCGGAGCGCGTTTCAGTCACTGAATTATCAGATCATGCTGTCTTCCCAGCACTCAGGTGCTTCAAGGCCGAAAATCTTGACAACGGTCGGAGCGATGTTAGCCAGACCGTACTTGTCGGAAGGCTTGATCTCAAACTTCTGTTCCTTGTCGTAGATGATGAACGGGACAGGGTTCAGTGAGTGCGCGGTTCGAACCTGAATTTCACCCTTCTTGTTCTTCTCAAGCATCTCGTCTGCGTTACCGTGGTCAGCGGTGATGAGCAGTGTTACGCCGTACTCATCGCAAACTTCCTTAAGTCTTGCGAGAGCCAGGTCAACGGACTCAACGCCGATGACTGTAGCGTCCATGCTGCCGGTGTGGCCTACCATGTCGCCGTTCGGGTAGTTGCAGCGCAGGAAGTCATACTTGCCGGACTTGATGGCTTCGATCAGCTTGTCGGTGATCTCAGCGGACTTCATCCAGGGGCGCTGGTCGAAGCTTACGTTATCGGACGGGATCTCGCAGTAGGTTTCAAGCTCCTCGCTTACCTTGCCGCTGCGGTTGCCGTTCCAGAAGTATGTTACGTGGCCGTACTTCTGTGTTTCGGAGATAGCATACTCGTTGTAGCCAGCCTTTACGAACACCTCTGTCATGGTGTTGGTGATCTCCGGAGGATTTACCAGGAAGCGTGCAGGCAGCTTGAGGTCGCCGTCATACTGGAGCATACCAGCGTAGCAAACATCAGGCTTCGGACCTCTGTTGAAGTGGTCGAACTCAACCATATCGAACGCCATGGAAAGCTCGATCGCACGGTCGCCGCGGAAATTGAACAGAATAACGCTGTCGCCGTCAACGATCTTGCCAACAGGCTCGCCGTTCTCAGCGATAACAAATGCAGGCAGATCCTGGTCGCTTGCAACGCCAGTCTCTTCGCGCAGGGTGTTCAGCGCCTCGATACCGGAAGCAAACTGTCTGCCCTCACCGCGAACGTGTGTATTCCAGCCGCGCTCTACCATCGGCCAGTCAGCCTGGTAGCGGTCCATTGTTACCTTCATACGTCCGCCGCCGCTTGCGAGCTTGCCGTCGAATGTTGCGTCGTTCAGCTCAGCAAACAGTTCGTCCAGCTGCTGCAGATAGATCTGTGCAGTCTGCGGGGGAACGTCGCGTCCGTCGAGAAGCGCATGTACTCTTACCTTGGAAACGCCCTCTGCCTTAGCCTTGCGGATCATATTGAACAGGTGCTTGATGTTGGAATGTACATTACCGTCGGAAAGCAGACCGATGAAATGCATAGTGGAATTCTTGCCCTTGACGTTGGCAACGAGTTCCTTCCACGCGTCGGACTCATACATCTTTCCGCTCTCGATGCTCTCATTTACGAGCTTTGCGCCCTGGGAGTAGATCTGACCGCAGCCGATAGCGTTGTGACCTACCTCAGAGTTACCCATGTCGTCGTCGGAGGGAAGTCCAACGGCGTCGCCGTGAGCCTTTAAACGGGTGTTGGGGCAGTTAGCGAGCATCCAGTCGAGGGTGGGTGTGCGAGCCTCGCCCACAGCGTCGCCCAGGTGCGTCTTAGAGAAGCCAACGCCGTCCATTACTACTAATAATACGGGTTTCTTTGCCTTCATAGTTTGTTACTCCTTACTGTTTAGAGGATAAAAACGGAGCAGCGGTGAGCGCCGCTCCGTGTGTTTTTTCTGCATGTATGTTACAGACAGGCGCATTATGTTTCGTGTACACAAAACTCCAACAGCGCCTACAGCCGTATTCGCCACCGGGCGTGCCCGGTTACTTCACATGAAATGCGTAATACATAATAGTTCGTGTGAAAACCTGCAAATTACCAGGCACATACAGCCGTATTCGCCGCCGGGCGTGCCCGGTTACTTCACATGAAATGCGTAATACATAATAGTTCGTGTGA
>ERZ1027059.30-NODE-30-length-55159-cov-9.461818_pt1 | contig 55159 bp, 72 predicted proteins | sample MGYA00519425_ERZ1027059 | MGnify/ENA primary metagenome ERZ1027059 (study PRJEB26926, sample SAMN06164566) | human gut metagenome | biome: ENVO:00009003; feature: ENVO:2100002; material: ENVO:00002003 | host: Homo sapiens | place: USA | collected 2012 ... | reverse complement strand
TGTAAATTCGCCACCCGTCAACGCAATAATCTTCCGAACTATATTCGTCGCTGCCACGCTGATTTATCCTGAAATTTGGATTTATCAGCAGGTTCGCATTGCTGTAATTCACCGCGTTCCACGCTGCCTTTTCAGCAGCCGTAACGTGAATATCCGTGTTCCCCGCGTGCGCCGAAATAGCGGCTCTCGCCACGCTATCCGCACCCGAGCCGCCGGACTGTGCGGAAGTCTTAAAAGGGTTCGTGCTGTAATCGCTGCCGATGAGCTGCACGGAACCCGTTCCCAGCAGGAACACCGTTCCATTCGCGCCGTAAACCGGAGCAGACTGTCCCGCGGGAATGGCAACCACGCCGTCCGCGCCTGCAGTTATTCCCGCAGTTTTCGCTGCATAAACAGTGTCCGCGCCGTCGTTGCGGAGCCATGCGTTGCCGCCCGCAAATTCTGCCTTTTCCTCGCTGCCTGCGAGGGTGATGGTGAGTGTTGACATGTTGTCCTCCTTATTCTGTAAGTACCTTTTTTCCGTTGTAATAAAGACCGTCTGACGCTAGGGTCAGAACATCACCGGTGCCAACTTCTATGGACGCTTGCTGTTTTTCTTCGTTAAGAGTTACTCTTAGATAAGCCCGCCTGCTTTCGATTTGAAATCCGGTATAATCTTTCAGAAACCGTATGCTATTTCCTCTAGTATCACCTATCACCAACGAACTTTCAAAGTCATAATCGACCTGTATATGGCATATGCGTTCTTCGTATGTATCGCTGCCCGACTTGAATATCCCAAAGCCAAACTCCGTTGAAGTGGTAGCATAATATTCTGAGTTTGCACCCTGGAGTTTTTCAGCCACACCTCCACTCTCGCCGATCATGCCAGCCAGACCGTCTATCTGCTTCTGCAGCTGGGATTGCGGTTCCAGCCGGATTACATCGTCAGGGGTCGTATCGTTGGCGTTGTCACTGTTGTCGCTGAATGCTGCTATCATGTCATCGGTGTTTGACTGGGCGCTTGTCGCCGACGCTGTTTCCGTGTTCTCTGTGATATTGGCGCAGATTATTGTTCCCTTGCCGCGATATTTCCACTTTATCTGCGTGGCTGCGCTGATTATCTGCCCGATATCTATAGATCCTCCGCTGAACGTCACCAGGTCGAGGAGTTCAAGCGCAGGGTCAACGAAGCATTCGCTCTTGATGTATCTTGTCGGGTAGCTTCTGCTGCTGAAATAGCTTTGGTTTATCGCGTCCTGCGCATCAGCGGTAAGCTTTTTCAGTATCGGGTTTTTGGGGAGTGACATTGTTCCCTCTTTTATGTGCGGGGCGTCCGAGCCAGTCCATGATGTGACTTTGCTGTACAGCTTCACATCGTCGCCGGAATACGACTTAAGATATGCGAGATATGTTCTTGTATCACTATATTCAATGCTGACACGCTCGTTAGCCGATATGCTCCTGTCAAAACCGCCGTCGCCCTGATAGTTATACTGCTTGAGCATAAGCAGACCGCGATAATCGCAGAACGCGCATGTGTTTGTTGTCTGGGCTATCCACATCACTATATCGCGGCAGGATTTTATACTGTTGTCCGTGAAATCTGCCACAATGGTGGCATTGGGCAGCAGCCCGAATTCGCTTTCTGTTATCGCAAGCCCCACGCCTGCGCGGTTGCACGCATAAAGCAGCGCCTGCCATAAGTCCGATGGAACGCCATCGCCAAAGTTGATATCAAGCAGCGTCATGGTGTCGTATGCTTCAAGCTTGATAGTGTTGCGGTTGCGAACGCAGCCGGTCATGTGCCCGTTCACGAAAAACGGCGGCAGCGGCACATCTTCCCACGTTTTAACGCCGCTTTCAGAAACCGACGTCACAATGCCGTATGTAAGCTTTATCAGCGCCCCGCCAAAGTCGTGGTCATACGCGTGTTCGTCCTTTATAGTCATTGTCAGGACTGAACTTGTTGCCGTTCCGATATCCAGCGTATTGCCGCAGGCTTTCTTATTAATCGTGAGCGTGCCTTTTACAAGCACACTGTCGTCCACAGCAATTAAAGTCCCGTCTTTCAGCTTTATCCCGCCTGTTATCCGCTCTTCCTTGACCGGAGCGGCGCGCGCCAGAAGATATTGGTTTGATACGGTATACACTTTGCTTTGTCCTCCGTCAGTACTCAATAAAGCTGCACTCAAACTCCCACCAGCAGGCGTCATACGTAGAATGCTGCCTTATCAGCTTGGGCTGTCTGGTCGCCTGCGGATACGCGGTTATCGTTATGGGCTGCTTGGTGACCAGGTCATAATACGTGACCTGCAGCGATGTTGAGTTTATCATTTTCAGCAGCTTGCTCAGTTCTTTGCCCTGAATTCGCCACTTGAATTTCGGCGAATGCTGATTAGTCCTTATTACCGTTCTGTGAAGCATTCCCGCCTCGTCGCGCACACTGTCATCGCTGTCGAAATCGCTGTCAACGACCGTCCACTCGCACGGCGTCGGTGCTTTCTCGTCGTTTATTTTAAGCCACGAAAGCTTTTCCTCGTCTGCCATGTTTCACCGCCTTATCTGTGTTTCCAAAGGCGGCAAAAAACAAGAAGCCGCCTGTCATTACGACAAACGGCTCTGCGGCTCTCTATCCATTATAGCATGGATTTCGGGCTTTGTAACTGTATTCTTTTGCAGGAATAAAGAAAAGCACCCCGCGTTGTGCGAGGTGCTGAAAAAAATTACTTGAAATACTCATCATTATCTGTCGCCGCTAATAAATCACGGCTTGCAAGCGCTGTGACTAAATCAACAGCGTTGGCATACGCGGGATTTCTGCAACATGGGTTTCCTCTCATACGGCGCAGAACATTGAGCGTAATTATCAGTTCTTTAGTGGCGATGTTTTCACGCTTTGCAGGCGCTGGCTTGCTTACCGCAGGGGCAGTGGCGGTAGCAGTGGGAGCACTTCCGGCTAATATCGGTATTTCTGAGGTCAGGTTGAAGTACTTCAACATCATCTCGCAGCCCTTTCGCGTGATAATGTAGACGTCGGCAATGCACTTCGGTACGCTTGGATTTTCTGCCTTGAACTGCCGCAGCCGATCATGCTTCAAATGCATGTAGTGGAATATCTCATACTGAGGGTTCTTGTGGAAGTATGTGTACACTGTTTCCTTGGACATTCCAGTGAAGTGTGCGAAGTCTGCGGCGGTTATCACCGGGTTTCCGTGCCATGTCTTGGGGTAGTAGTGGTACTCAGCGGTTTCAAGCGTTAGCTGTTCGGGCTCAAACTGCTCGGTCTTGCTTCTGAAATAGCTGTTCACCAGTTCGCGCTGTACCTGCCATGCGAGGTCGTCCGTGAATGACTTTGCAAGCATGAGGTAGCCGCTTTCAGTGATAAGCACCAGACCGTTCGGAGCGGCTATTCCGTACTCGTTTCTGGCTTCGTACGAATTTCGTACGAAGTAATCAATGCCCTCTATAAAGCGCTTTTTGTTAACATTGAAACTCCTGCGAGCAGTTCCGCTTGTTCTCCCATGAACGGTATCTATTTCTTTAAGAGTAACTACGCGCTGACCGTTGTATTCCTTGATAGGGAGCTGCTGATTGTTTATCTTGATTAACTCGCTCATGCTCTCACCCCGCTTGCCGCAGCAGCCATCTTATCAAGTTCGCTGACAAGCTGCTCGCTTAAATCCGCGATACCCAAAAGCACGTCTGTGTAAATTTTCTCCTGCTTTTCCGGGAAAAACTCCGCGCACGCAGCTACCCACGCTATCGTTCCGAGCCTTTCAGCCTTTGCTGATACATTCAGTATCATGTCCTCTGTGATTTTGTTTTCCATAGCAAATTCCTTTCAAATACTTGACAGGAACGCCGTTCTGATGTATAATAGATTTCAGATTGGGCATTCCTGTCCTTTCAAACCGATAAGCTGTTGTGTCGTTGGTAGCGGAGCAACAGCTTATTTTTTTTCTCCGGCAGATATCAGCAGGTGAACTCCCTGACGTATCGCTTCGGTTCTGGTTATACCATGCTCTTTGCAATACTGGATTAGCTTTTCGTTTGTTTCTTTGTCAAAACGAACTTTAACATCTACATCAAGTTTCTCATTGCCTATCTTTGGTCTGCCTGTTCTCGGACTCATTTAATCACCTCACTTTTGTGTTCCGTAATTCAATTATATATTTATGTGTTCCAAAAGTCAATCCCTTTCTCAAAATTTGTATAAATATACAAAAACCGCCCTGCGTTTTTGTGCAGGGCGGGTGTTAGTTATTCAGTTCAATCTATTAGTTTTCGCTGTTCCAGGCACTTTGAACCAAAAGAGCCGCTTCCGTGTCATTCAAGTATTCGTAATTGCCATAGAATGTCAAAGGCATTCCGGAAATGCTTTCTCCAACGATCATAGGCATAGCTGTCGCAATAAGATCGCCGTCAGGCTCACAAACAAAAAAAGAAGCCATTGGGATATACGAAGATTTAACTTGCAGTCCATTGGCCATAACATCAGCCATATCAGAGAAAATGTTTAAAGCAACTTTATCGTCTATGGCATATCCCAAATCTTCCGGATAAGTGATATACGAGTCTGTATTTTCTGCGTCTAAATACCATGTGCTCCCATTTTCTGTCTTATACGAACCATACTTTAGGGAAAGCACATAATCCCTTTTCTGTTCTGGATAATCGCCAGCGTTTTCTTTGCTGCTGGAAACAGTTTCTTGACTGCTGCTTTCTGCTTCCGCAACCCGGTTGCTCAACAATTCGTTTTCTTCTTTTAGAGTTTGGTTATCCTGCTCCAGCTTTTCGTAATCATCAGATAATTTATCGTACTTTTCCTTTAAATCATCGTAATTTGCCGAAGCCGTGTTATACTTTTCTTCCAGAACCTGTTTTTCCGATTCCAACTGTGAATTTGCAGACACCGCCGAATCATATTCTTCCTGCGAAACACCGGAACACCCGGACATCAGTAAGAATGAACCTAACGCAATAGCGAAAATTGTTTTTTTCATAAAAATAACCCCTCCTGGTGCCAATTATAACACGAAAGAGGGGTTTTGTCAAGTGCTGGAATAAAATTATCTGCCGTTGCTCATTACAACCTGACGTCCCTGCGCCCTGACGACGTAGTTTGCAAGCTCCTCACCGTCTATTTCAACGGTGACATTTGTGTCGCCAACAGTGACCGAGTTGTCTGACGGCTGGCTGTTTGCATACATCTCCTTTGCGCCAGACCACGCATATCCGGTGTCGTTTTTGCCATAAGGCATTCGGGAAGCCATTCCGGCAGCGATGTTATCAACAGCCTTGTCAACGTCTGCTTCGCCATCGGAAATGCCCAACGCAAGTCCCTGAGTGACATAACCGCCCAGTTCCTCAAAAACTTTTGACGGCGAGTGTATCTGGAGCGCCTCTTTGAAAGCTTCCTCGCCGCTTGTGGCAAGAATGTTCATAGCCTTTTCAAGGGTGTCGGTATCAGTTACTATTCCGTTTGCTATTCCCTGGGTGATATATGAGCCATACCTCTTATACTTCTCCTCGTCGGCTTCAATCCCAGCCGCACTAAGCGCATCGTATATGCCCTTGAACTGCCCGTTCTTTATGCCTGCAATACGGTTGTCTTTGTCGGCTTCTTTTGAATCGTAAGCCACAGAGCTTCTATATTCCGGGCTCAGATACTGCCTAATATCGGGGTTAAATTTCATGCTTTTGGCATAATCATCAAAATTAGGCGACTGATTTTTGAATATTTCCTGCACCCTGCTGTCAACCTGGTCCCAAATCGCTCCTATGCCAGCGCCCTTGGTGAGTTCTATTTTTTCAAGTTCCTGCTGATACCCAGCGTCGATGAGAGTTTTCTGGTCGGCAAATAACTCGTCAAATTTGCCTTTGCCATATTTCTCATCATACTCGGTATCCACGCCCCAGTTCACAAGGGTGTCTCTGTAATTTTTGAGGTCTGCGCTCTGCTTGTCCCACGCTTCCCTGATTGTCGCTGCCGCGGTATCTGCAGATGTCAAAAGGTCGTTTATCGCGTCGGTGACCTGGCTTTCGTCTTCAAGGTCAATGCTTCCGTTTGTTATGTTTGCAAACGCGCGGTTCAAACTCTCCTGCTCCGACGTGTGCGTGTCAACCGTTGCCATTTTGCGCACTGTTTCGTTGAATTTGACATAATCTTCGTCAGAAGCGTCTCCACTGAATATTTTAGCGGAGAGTTCGTCGGCGTCTTTTCTCAGGTTTGCCAGGGCGCTGTTTCCCATGTTTTCAAGCGTATACCATTTTAAAACCATATCGTCAACATCATCCCCCATCTGGACAGCCAGGTCATGGAATGACGTCTTCAGATTGTCAACAAGCGTTTGCGTGTAATAACCGAGATTTTGTTTTATCCCGCTGCCGACGATATCAAGATTATCCTTGATTTTTTCGGCATCTTCCGGTGTCATCGCTTTGCCGAGTTCCTGGTATTTGTCTGTAAGATTAAGTATCTCTTCAGCCGCACCGCTTGCTTTTTCCTGATTTTCCTTAATGGCGTCAGATGTAGCGATAATGTCCTGATAACGCGCCGACACATTATCAAACAACCCGGAAAAGCATTTTGAAAATTCGTCAACAGATATGCCACCGTTGTCCGCATACATGATTGTGTCCGCCATTTCAGCGTTTAGCTCATCTATGGCACTGCTAACGCCCATCACCGCGCCAGTAAGGGCAAGCACAACTGTTATGATTGCTCCGACCGGATTGCTGAAAGCAACAAACGCGGCAAACGCCACTACTGCAATGCCAATACCAACGGCAAGCTGAGTAAAGTTGGCAGATAAATCTCCCGTCCCCTTAATCAGGTTCTTGATAGAGTTGTACAGCAGCACTCCCGATGTTGCACCGGCAGCAAGACCGCCGGACAATCCATAGAAAACTTTAGCAAACCCTTTGAGCTGCTTGAACCACTTGACTAATGAAATGATTTTTGAGACAAAAGAGCCAACCTTGCCAAGTGCTACTGCAATAACTGTAGGCGCAAACGCACCAGCAATTCCCGCTCCGACCGCTTCAATCCAAGGCAGCGCTTCCTGGAACCACTTCTTGATATTCTCCGCGATTTCCTTTGTCTTGCTTTCCACGCCATTCAGGAAGTCATAAGTGGGAAGTTCGATATCAAGGTCGGTGGAATATGCCGTTGTGGACTTTTTGTTGCTTTTTTTGTCGCCGATGATGTTGAGCTGGTCAACGCCGGCAAGCGAACCCTTGAATTTCTCCGTAGCCGCTGTTGCGCCGTCCGCAGCGTCGGCGATGTCGTCATACCCGTTGGAAACGCCGCTGAGGTCGATTTTCGGCAGTTCAAACCCGAACATGTTCGCAAGTTCGTTCGCACCCTCTGTCAGCACCTGCACAAACGCCGTGAGATACGGCAGAACAGCAGACAGCATAGGCATGAGCATGTTTCCTATAGCGCGGGCAAACTGCTGAATACGCGCCTCCAGAACGCGCACACCGTTAGAAGCGGTGTCGATAGTGCGGCTCATATCTCCGGTAACGCCGATGTTCTGAGCCTGCTCAATCATTGCGACATAGCGCAGCTGTGCTTTCTGTGCCTGCGTCATGCTTTCGTATGTCTGGGTAATACCCTTGCTGTATGCAAGCTGTTTCAGGGTAGCTTCGTCAAGCGCAAAGCCGAGCCGTCTTAAAGGCTCCAGTTCCCCGGCATATCCCGACTGAACCTTGTTATACGCTTCCTCCGTGCTGATGTTGTAGAACGAGGAAATATCATAGGAAAGCTGGGTCAGGTTCTTTGACATGAGGTCTGCCTTGTCGGAAACAACGCCGAAACCCTTACCGACCGACTGGAAGAAACCCTGATATCTTATCCAGTCCGAAGTATCAATGCCGAGCGCCGCGTTGACTGCTTCCGCAAACTCAAACGCGGTGGACGCGGATTTCCCCATCGTCACATTGAACAGGTTCAGGTTTTCGACATACTGCGCAGAAATGTTGAAGCAATCACCGAGCACCTTTTTGAGTTTCAGGAGCGACCCCCACGAAATCAGGGTTTTTGTGGACAGCGAACCGAGGGTGCGCCCCAGACCGCCTAAACCGCCGCTGTTGTTGGACTGACGGCTCGTTGCCTGCATTATCTGTGCAAGCGCACTTAGCCCCTGCGCCGCCTGTTCAGCCCTCCGCATAAGAGGGTCAAGCGTTGTCGCAAGCTGCCGTATGCTGTTCGAGAACTGCGTGAAATCAATCTGGTTGATGCGCTGTGCCACCGTAGGCAGCCGGTTCAGCGCGTTGGCAAGCTGACGTATCGCCTGTGCGTTTTCCGTCCGGAATGCCGACATAGCCGTGTTGAGTGCTTCAATGCGTGATACATCGACGGCAGGCATGGAGTTTATAGCCTGCACCACCGCCGGAAGCCGTGACAGGCTGTTGATAAGCGGCGTTAGTCTGATATCCTGAATGTTGCGCATGCTGTTCAGCGCGTTGGCAAGCGCGGTCAGCTGCGCTGTGATATCCGGAAACGCGGCTATTGACTGTATTGCCGTCCCCGCCTGCGACAGCTTGTTCAGCGCGGATACGTAGCTGCCTATTTTCGGCGCCCCGGTCAGCGTGTCGAGAGATTTCAGCGCGTTTGCAGCCTGTGTTATCTTGTCCAGACCGGACAGACCCGATATAGCACGCCCGGCTTCTGCAAGCTTCTGCAGCTGCTTTGTGAGCTTGTTCAGCCCATTTCCTGTAGTCAGCGCCTGCACCGGGGCAACCAGCCGTTCAAGCGCCTGCTGGAGCTTTTCAAGGCTCTGCGCCGCGTCCGCGCCGTCCGCTTCTATTTCTATCTGGAGTTCGTCAATCGTTGCTTCTGCCATTAAGTTTTCTCCTTTCCGTTGCTGAGTGCCGCAACGAAGTTATCAAGCGCGATTTTGACGCGCAGCCGCGCCTGTTCCTGCTCGTCTATCTTTTCCTTTTCTGTCTTTTCATGCTGGAATATCTCCGGTGGCTTGTCTGGATATTCTGCCCGAGGACTGTTTTTACCAGAAAAAGCGTTGTGCAGCGCGATTTCAAGAGCCAGTTCGTTATATGAACCGTTCAGCCACGCCCTGAAGTTTGCTTCTTCCAACTCGCGCTTGCGCCGCTGGTTATAAGCCTGAATAAAAAAGCTGGGAAGGCAGTTTTCGCCCTCCCAGTAATCCGTGTAGCTCATGCCGAGCGACATACACAATATGCACTTTTCGTCAAGCTGTCTGACTGTTTCTTCGGGAGAGATTACTCGTCCTCGTCCGCATTCTCCCATGTCGCGTTTCCCTCGCCACCGTCAGCATTCTCGTCGCCGAGCAGCCCGTTGACTGCTTCGGAATACTGGTTGGCAAGCGCTGTGAGAAACCTGGGCTTGACGTTCGCCGCAAGCGCGTCATATATCTCCTCGACCTTGCTCTGGCTGATAGCAGGCTGGTATTTCTTGAACGCGCAGAAAACAAAGGGAATAGTAGCTTCAAAGGGCTTGTCTATAACGTCTGCCGGGGTGAAGCCCATTCTGGAATAAGCCTTTGCCGCCGCGCGGTCGTATCCTGCCTTGTAACTCTTGCCATTGTAGTTGATATTGAGTGCCTTTGCCATTTTGTTTTCCTCCTGTTAAATGAACGTGTTATGGTTAAGCCGTGGGCTCAGAAACGGTAATTGTCTCATCGGTGCGCTTCGGCTCTCCGGTGGGGGTGATGTAGCATGCGATCTCGTTTACGGAGTTTACCGCTCTGCTGTTCACGCCGAGCGGAGACGGCGAACCGGTAAACGCAACAGTCTGCAGACCGGGCGTAATTATGTAGAACCATGTCGCAAGGTCTGTTTTCTTTGCAGTCTGCGAAGCTTCTACCATTGCCGCCCACTCTTTTTCGAGGAGCGCGGTCAGGTTAGCCGTATAAGATGTCGCACTTGAAAGGTCCTTAAGACCGTCAATGGAAGTCTTGTACTCCGTGCAGCTGAGGTCGGTGGTGTCAAGCGCTTCCGGCTGTGGGTTAAGGTCGGGTATCTCCTTGATATCCGGAATCAGCTTTGCCGCTGTGGGCATAGTGCCTGCAACGGTTTCAACAGCCCAGCACACCTGAGTACCCGCAGTTGAAATAGGTATTCCTCTCTTCATGATGAACCTCCTATGAAGTATAAACTATATTGTCCCTGCCGATAATGCCCGAAAACCGCATTGTATAGCGATATATCGTCATATCAGCAACGTTGGGGACAGGCTGTCCGAAAGTCCGGATAAAGCCTAATTCCTGCATTTTTCTGTCAACAAAAGCCGCTATCTCCCGCGCCTGCGCCTTTTTGCCGCTCTGCCTGTTGGAGTAAACCTCGCACTGGTACATAAGCTGCGCGTGGTTTTCTCTGCATTCAGCCGTCTGTGAGGGAGCATAGCAGCTGTTGTCCTGTTCCCATAAGCACACCGCCGGGAATTTCGCCGGGGTGCCGCTTGACGTGCTCGCGACTGAAATGCCCTTGTATTCCTCGCGCAGGGCGGTCGCCACATAGTCAAACACCGTGCTTTCAATGTCAATCATGTGAACACTCCCCTTGCCGTCGGAATTACCAGCGCTCTCAGCTGCTGCGCCGTGTTGTACATGAACGGTCTGGACGGCATTCCCTTTGTCCATGCGACATAGGTGCCGTTTTTCAGCCGTTTTCTTGTGGGATTTGTGTCCCCGTCACCGGACGGATACCACCAGCCGAGCTCCCCGTGACCGTTTACGTCATAGGACCAGCCGAGTATCGCCGGGTCAGGGTGAGGGCTTCGTGAGCCCTTAATGCCCGTGCCGAACTCAACATAAGCGGCATAGCCGCATGTGCACTTCACAAATCCGGTATTACCGCCGTATTCGCTGTGAATACCGTTCTGCAAAGCGCCCGTCATGTGAATGCCGCCTGCTTCCACCAGCGCAATGTTCGCGCCGATATCCGCAAGCTGCCGCACAAGCTCCTGCGCGTTTCGTTCAAGAGCCGTGCGGTATTCCGCAAGTTTCCTGACCGCTTCACGCACACCGGAAGCAGATAGTTTAACTATTATCCGTTTCATCTATCTGCACCCGCTTTATTGCGTACTGAACGGCGTTCAGGCTTCTCGCGACCGCTTTGACGATATACTGCTCCGTGCCGATATACACAAGTGAATTTTCGTTTATCGGACATCTGGTGTCGTGGGTTATCATCGTGCGGTCGTAGTCCAGCAGATTGCCGAACTGCTGCTGGGAATAATCCCCCTTGTTGGAGGAAACCGAAATCATCAGCGCCGTTTTGTCGCCGTATTTCGGTGCAAATTCGCCAGTAGCACAGCCGTTGTCGTCAGTAAGCTCCGCGTTCCCCAGATACAGCGCGTATTCAACTGAGATCTGGTTGCGCTTCAAATCCCTCATTACAGCACCCTGCCTTTCGGTGTGACTTCCGAAAGAAGCTCCTCCGACACCCACGCATTGGAATACGCACGGCTCACGCCGTTCTCGCTGTGGGAAGTTTCTCCCTCGGCTCCTGCCTTTGCGTAAAGGTCAACTGCTATGCGCAGCTGTAAGTCAAGGTACCGTGCTTCAAGCTCGTCCGGGAAATCCTCGAACGGATAGCGCCGCGCCATGATAGCGGCTTTCGCGGTGTCAAGATAACTTTCCGCTTCTGCGTCGCTTATCTCCGGCAGGCGGATTTTCAGCTTTTCTGTCTGCGTCATTGCCGCCCTCCGTTCTTTCAACCTCATAGCCCATCGAGCCGAGAACAGCCGCCGTGTCATCGCTGACATCAGCTATGCCGTTCTCAAACTCCGCAATGACCTTCCCGCAGGTCATCACGATACGGGCGTTGTCGCCCTGGTGTACTATCATGTCGCACCGAATGTAAGCTTGCCGTGCTGCTTCTCAAAGCCGTAATCAAGCCCTATCTGACCGAAAAGCTGATAGTCATAGGAGGCACCCTTCTTGCTCAGCGGCTCAAGGAAGAAGTTGCCCTTGTTGGGAGTTATCTGCTCGACAAGGTGTACGTTTACGGGATTGAAGCAAAGCGCCGTTTTCTGCGGCATTGTTCTGGAAAGGGCTACGCTGATAGTGCCATAGTCGGTTATCAGCTTCTGAATATTAATGCCAGCTTCCTTTACACCGGGCGTGAAGTAGCCGCTGCCCTCGTAAGCTTCGGAGATAGCAGCCTTGATGTCTGAGTTCACAAGCAGCACATAACCATCGAGGTCTAAGCCTGCGTCCCATATCGTCTTGAAGAAGCCTGCGAGAACGGAGCGAACTGTGGAAGAGCTTACATCGTTCTTTTCCTTGACAGCGTTGGTGACGATAGCTTCAAGAATACCTCTTGTCTTGTTTGCAACGGTGTTGCCGGTCGCTTTCTGATACTTACCGTTGATACAGGTGTATTCGACGTCGTTCCTGACCTCTTTCATTACGCATGAAGTCTGGAACTGCAGCTCAGATGTGGGGTTCTCGACCTGACCCGCGTTGTTTATGCCGGAAAGCTGCCCCATGTTGCTTTCGTGAGCATAAGATACGGAAACGGTTTCCTGAAATATCTGTGTAACATTCGTTTCCTGAGTGCGGGCAACGTTGTCTGCCTCGGGAGCGTTCAGAGAAGCCTTTTCAGAAATCTCGGGCTGCTTCGGCGTTCTGAGACTGTAATTCTGGTTTACAGCAAACTCAACCGACTTAGTGAACTCACGTTCGCCGATGAGGTTGAGAAAAGGTGTGGTGGTTATGCTCGTGGTGTAGAGCGCACCAGAGTAACCGGGTAAATCAAAGTTCATGCCAGTTGCCATGTGTTAAACCTCCGTTAGTCTGTGGGAATGTTCCTGGCGCCGTGAACAGCGTCCGCAGCCTTGATGATGTCAAGGATAGAGCCGTTCTGCGCCGCCTTGTTGTACTGTTCCTGCGCGCTGGCGGTATTGCCTATCGCGCCGGGGTTCGGTGCGGGGGTCTGCATTGCCGCCTGCTTTGCAGCTTCAGCAGCAGCCGCCGCGTTTGCGGAAAAAGAGCTTATGAGGCTGTCAGCGAATGCAAGCGACTTTCCCTCATCGTCGGACACAATGCTGTCCAGCAGCGGAGAATAACACTCTTCCTTGATACCTGCCTTGACGAACTTTTCCTGCACCTTGGTGCGGTTCAGCAGACGCGTGTTTTCAGCCTTTATCTGTGCGGCTTCCTCCATGAGCTTCTGGTACTTTTCCTGTTCGGAAAGCTTGTCTGCCTGCTCCTGGTCGTACTTGTCCGCTTTGTCCTTGTAAGCACTGAACTTGTCCTCAGCCGCCTTTGCTCTGGCGTTCACCTCTTCGTGGTGCTTCGCAAGGACAGCTGAAATCTGCTCGTCCGTGATGTCGGGCATTAAGTCTTTGAGTTCTGCTCTTGTCATCGCTTTTACCTCCTGATAACACCGCGTAACGCTGCGGCTGCGAATTTTGTGTTTATATAGCAAAAGAGCCGCCCCACCTCTCAAATGAAAGGTGAAACGGCTCTAAGGCTCTAAAAGGATATTAAATTATAGATATTGTACCGTGCAGCGGCAGTTGACGATTTCCGAAGCGCTCGCCCCAAGCGAACTGTCGCACGGAAACATCAGTCGATAACCGCCCACAATGAACGGTTCGTCAATCGGTACAGTCTGTCCACCGGCTTCTCTGTGCGTTTTCCGCACCCTGCTGTCGCCGAACGTTTTCCAGCGTTTCCGGGTCTTGCCCGAATTATAAGCAGCGTTCATCTGCGCGAGGTTTCCTATCTCGTTGACTTCGGTGCGCGTGGTGTCCAGCAGGCGGTCATATATCGGAGCGCCGCCCTGAACCGTGGTATTCAATATCCACAGTGACAAGTCCGCTGCATGGTTTCTCGCCCATGCCGCAGCTGTGCCAGCGCCGTGTGCACCCAAAGCTTCAAGATACCTCAGATAATATCTGTTGAAGAATTCAATGTAACTTCGCGCGAACTCGGCAGCTGCCGCCGCATAGAGGGCGGCGCTGTCAAGTCCATAAGGAGAGGTAGCCAATGAACGTTGAATGGTGTCATAGTATCTGAGCAGTATTCGCTGTAAAGCAGCCGCCATGACTACCCGCAGGCGCTTTTCCGCAGAGGTTATGTCCATCTCTCCGAAAAAGATTACATTAAGCTGGTCAACAGCGGCGAGGTCATGTGCTTGCGCCATCTTCCGCACCGCCCTTTGTCAGCTTTTTGAAAAGCTCGTCAAACTCATCAGGCGCGTTGGTATCGGCGGAGTTCATAACAGCTGCCTTGTCCTGGTCGCCCTGTTGCTTCCACTTTTCAAGATATTCAGCGCTTTCAACGTAGACTTGCTGCGGGTCAGAGTACAGCCCGCATGCTTCAATGGCGATGCGCGGGTGTATTCCGGCTTCAAGCTGGTTCTGCAAGCCCTGCGTCTTTGTCAGCAGATTATCCGTCTTGTTGCGCGTGAATTTTATGTCAACATCATCGGCGGTGAGGTTTGTGAAATCCTCCGGCGATGTCGATGTTGTCTTTACGGTTTTGATAACTTTCAGCACGTTTTCAACGAAAATCTTCTCGCTTTCGTCAAACGACTGTTCAAAGGATTTCGCCGCTGCTTCTGCCTGCGTCCAGCCCTCGCCGATGATGAGAGCCTGTCCGGTATTGCCGCCTGCCGAAGCCTTGCGGTCAGGCACTGCGGCTATCTGGAGCATTTTCTGATACAGGTCGTCGGCATAGGTCTGCGTTTGTGTCTGGTCGAGTACGTTCTGCAGCATTTGAATGCTTGCAGGCATATTCGGCGAGGACTTCGTGCAGATACCGCCCTTGGCGGCAAGTTCCGCGAACTGTTCCTCGTCAATCTCCACGTTATTAAACCACGTCAGCGACTGTATCTGCTGTTCGATACCGTCCGCGCGGTTGGAAGCGATGTTGTTCAGTTCGTCAATAATGCCGAGAACGGTTTCAAAGCAGCCCTGCCGCGTGGGGTTCGCCCAGTATTCCGTGATAGGGTTGAACGCTATCTCGGTTTTGCTGACAAGCACGTTATCTTCGAACTGCCAGCAGCGGTTGTCGGAATATATCGTGTACTTCTTCTTCGGAATATCGTTGATATCGTCTGTCATATCGTCCGTGCTGTAGACGACTGACAGAAGCACGCGCTTGGTAAAGTCGTTCGCGCGGATAGTGAACGTGCAGCGCGGGTCGCACACATATGTATGCAGTTCCTTGCCCTCATACAGCGTGATACGCTGCGCCACTCCGCAGATGAAAAGCCACTGCGCAAGTTCCCTGTCCCTGCTGGATTTGCCGAGCTTGTACATCAGCTTGTTCAGCGCCGCAAGGCTCTCATCGTCCGCCCTGTTGTTGGCGTCATCGAGAGTGTCTTTGCCGCGGTAAACGTACTGCACCGGCTCGCCGAACGTGAAGCCGGTCTTGAAGTTGGTTATCTCGGCGGCGTGGTTTATCACGACCTTGTTGTTTATCTCTGGTCGCACTTCCTTTGTGCGGTCGAGAATGTCCATGCGCCCGCGGTAGTAGTTATACAGCCGCTGGATATCGCCGACATTCGCGTTGTGCGTAGACATGGCGCGGTCAACTATCTGCTTCACGTTCTTAGCCGTGAAATTCCGCTCGGAAGTGTAGATACACCGCCTGCCGTAATTGTAGTTTTCCGTCATGTCTTTCCTTTCAGTTCGATGAGCCTTTCAACCTTGCACCGCTTGCAGTAAGCGGATATCATTCCGGAAGCGGAAACATCAGCGTCAAACAGCCGCTTTCCGCATACCGGACAGCAGATTTTTATAAGCATTCCCGCCCTCCTTTTCTCCATTATATCACATATTTTCCTGTTTGTAACTGTATTCTTTTGTGGTTGCAAGGGCGGGATTCGAACCCGCGAATTCCAGCTTATGGGGCTGGCGAGATAGACCGCTTCTCCACCCTGCTATATTGAAATTCCAAACCTTACGCAGCCGCACTATTGCACGACTGCGCCAGGAGGAAGGGCAGAGCCGGCGGTGAACACACAAGCCGCCAGCCCTGATATATCAAATCCGCGTTTCCGCGAAAATGAACGCAAATTAAGTTGAACCCGTTTTTATGTCTATTGATGAGCAGTGGACAGTAATTACTGCAACAGGTATTCCGTTTGCCGTAATATCCGTGTATATCCCGACAACGCCCTTGGAGATATCAGCTCCGCCCAAAGTCGTTGTCTTGCCGTCGAATGTTAAAGAGGGTAAATCCGCCGTTGGGACATATGTAGTTTTCACGTTTACCTCCTCGGCAATGAAACCATGATAGAATGCGCCAGTTCATCAGACAGCGCCCTGAAATGCCTGCACTTCGGACAGCGCCGTTTCATGCAGCCACCGTTGATACCGCACTTGTGGAGCGCACAGTAGAATTTCGGCTTCCCGCCTGTAAGCTTGCCGTTCAGAAGTAGGAATTTCGTCATAATATCACCATCGCCGTTCCAGTATCTGTACTGTGGATAAGCCGTTGAATCGGTAATCCATAGCCATTGCGAGGCTGTCCGGCGCGTCATCATGCTGTTTCTTCGCGTCAACGGAAACGCGGCAAAGTTCGTTCATCGCCTTGTCGTACATCTCGCCCCGCGCCTTGTCGGAACGGAACACCAGATGTAACTTGATATCCGAAGCCCACCGAACAATTTTGTCCATCTTGCTTGATTTGGTGGAAGCCCTCTGGCTCTGTATCGACATCTTATAGCCGTGTTCGCGGAGCTGCTTGTCTATTTCCTCTGCATACTCCGTGCCGCCGACATTCGCCTCAAATCGCGCTCTTGCAACCGCATTGCGGATATAAGCCGAGCAGACAAGCGGCTGCGTGACCGCTTTGTCTCCAGTCGAGAACACCCAGTCATGCACATATCCGGTATCGCCGAACCAGTAGATTATCGGCGCGGAAAGACTGTCCCCGCCGCCCCACGCAACGTCCACCACGGACATGATATCGCATTCGCCGTCCGGCAGCACGCCGTTGTAGTAGTTCAGCTCGTCCCGCTCGAAAAGCAGTCCCTCACGCACATACGGGTCGCCCATGTACTTGCACGACCATGTGCACGGGTCGATACTCGCTTTCATGTCCTGATAGTAAGCGGTCGAAAATCCCAGCCCATACGGATAATCGAAGTTGCTTTCGCCGTTCTCGTTCAGCGCCGGAATAACGGTAAATCTCGCTTTCGGGTCGTTCACGTACTGCTCCTGCAACCGCCCGATAACGTCGCCGACAGCCCATCGCGTGCCGATGTGAAGTTCCTTGGCTTTATCTTTCTTACGGTCCTTTAGCTGGTTCAGATACGCGTCATACTTGTTCTGCAATCTCTGCGGATTGAGCGCTTCTTCCAAATCCTCGATGATATCATCCACATAAAGCAGATTTCCGACTTCGACCGCACCTGTCAGCGTACCAGTTACGGAACGGCATGTCAGAGTAGGAAAACGCCGCTTGTGGTTTATCGAAATGCTCTCATCTTCGGAAGATACCGCGACTACTTTGTTATCCGGGAATACATCATGCCAGAGATATTCCTCTTCGGACAGAATACCGAGTGCTTCCTTGAAAAAGCCCTTTGTCAGCTTGTCAGAATGTCCCGACATGACATTTGCCTTGTCAGGTTCGCGCCCCATGAGCCATGTCATGTAGAAAATGCCCAGAGTACTCTTACCTACTCTCGGCGGAAGAGATATCGTCAGCAATTCTATCCTGCCATCTGCCAAGTCCTGCAAATCGTCAACGACAGTTTTCAGCACGTTCATTCTCGGCACGTAGAACTTCTTCTGCGGCTCCCTGTCCCACTCCACATAGAGAAGATAGTAATGGAACAGGTGCGGTGCCAGCATAAGCGCCGCCTTTTTTGCAAGCTCATAGAACTTTATAGCGGTCTGCTGGTCTGACAGCGCAAACTTTACTTTCTGCTGCGCCGCGATGTCGTATATGCGTTCGTAGTGCGGACGTGCTTTTTCAAAGTCCGTTTCCAGCCGGACGGTATCGAAGTACAACGACAGGTTATCGTATGTGCTGATATCCCGTTTGGAAGCACGTCTGATAAGCTCCGATGTTTCCACATTTCCTCCTGAAAACAAAAAAAGAGCCACCTCGACCATAAAGGTCAAAAGTGGCTCAAAGGCTCTGAAAATATTCTGTTGTATTGATTATAGCACGGATTTTCCGGGCTGTCAAGGGCTTTAGCGAAAGAATACAGTTACGCGGTCTGCTTCCATTCTGCGTAGCGGTTCTGGAATGTACTCAGCGCCACTCCGGCTTCCTTTGCGGCGGCTTTATATGTCAGCTTTCCGGCGGCAAGCCTGCGAAATATATCATCGTCAACTTCCTTGCGCGGTCTGCCTACTCTCCAGTTCGGGTCAGCAGCGGCAGCGGCTTCCTTGCCAGCCTGAGTGCGCTCCAGAATGGTGGCGCGTTCGAACTCCGCAAATGCAAGCAGATTTGTAACGATAAGCCGCCCCATGGGCGTATCCTCCACCAACCCCATGTTCATGATGTGGACTTTCACACCCCGGTCAAGCAGGGTAGTGATATAGTTCAGCCCATGCTGAACCGAGCGCGCGAACCTGTCCAGCTTGCAGACTACCAGCGTATCGCCGCGCTGGAGTTTTTTGATAAGTTCGTCGAACAGCGGGCGCTCCTTTGCGCCGGAATACGCCTCCTGAACTATCCGCGCGCCGGGATAGCTGTTAAGTATCTGCCTTTTCTGTTCCTCAAGGGATGTGCCGTAGCGCTGCTGTCCCTTGCTGGAAACACGGCAATAGCCGTAAATCATGTTGTTCACCTCGCTTATGTTACGCTGTTCTGCTTTTTGAGTATTCTCATCAGTTCGCCCATCTGCATGAGGACAAGTCGTTCGTCTTTGTCAACCTCAGATGTCTCTATTGGTTTTCCGTCAACGATAAAGTCGTAATTCACCGCGAATTCTATGTTTCCGAACTCTGGATATCTCCGAAGCCACACCGCCACCATCTTATCCCTGCCGCATTCCGCTATGTCCTGCGCAAGTTCATTTATAAGTTCGCGGCTGTCAAAAGAAACTCCGTTGAATGCCATCTCAGCTCACCTCTTCCCTTTCGCCGCCTGAATAAGTATCAGGAACGGCATGAGCAAAATGTAGAGTAATCTCATTCTTCCTCACCAACTTTCTTCTGCTTCTTCCCCCGCCCGTCAGGAAGCCCCGACGGTTCAAGGACTATCGAGCCTTCCTTGCGCTTGCCTGACGTTTTCGGCTGGACTACCACCTCATAGCCGAGTTTGTCGAGCCACTGTACGAGCATTTCGGCAGACAGTCTAGCTTTAAGAGCGTTGCCGACTGTGCCCTGTGACTTGTAGCCCATGAGTTCGGCAAGCCTAGTTTGTGTGGTTCGAGTGACCCTCATAACCTCTTTGACTGTGTCTGAAATAAGCATTGCGTTCTCCTTTCGCCTTAATCACCGGTATTCGATATCTAAATAATATCACACTTTTTCGATTTTGTCAAGCCCCCACAGCCCTTTTTTGAAAAAATTTTATTCGAGGGGTTAAGAGATACCCGCCCGGGCGCCCTGGTACACCCCCGGGGTACCACTCCGGCGGCGGTGGTTCTCCGGATCCGGAGGGGCGGCGGCAGGTGGGCGGGGCGCGTGCCGCTCCTGCGGAGGGCGGCGAGGACCAGCGCGGCGGGTCCCTGTTTCCCCTTTATATAGTACTCCTGCGCCGGGGGCGGCGCTCCTGCTGATTCCGTTGTGATTTTGCACAAAACAGCATACCGAGAAATCTTGAATTTCCGTTATATTAAATGAAATCGAATAAAAATGATATAATATCGAATAAACGTGTTGACAATATCGAATATCCGTGATATAATACAATCACAAACGAAAAACAAGCCACCGAGGGGCTGAAGCCTCGGAGAAATGGAGCGTATACCATGAACGAAATAAGACAAACTGCCCCTCAGACCCGCGAAGAATATGTTGAGGACATCGCCGCCGCTGTTTACACTTTTGCGCTCGACAATCTCGACACAATCGCCGAATCGGTGAGCGGTCTCGATGGTCTGGACATATTTCTAAATAATGGCGGCTGGAACTCTGACAGCGTGACCGGGAGCCCCTCCGGGTCATACACTTTCAGCACATGGGAAGCTGAAAACAACATAGCCCACAACCTCGACACACTTGTAGAAGCCTGCGACGAATTCGGGCAGGATATCGGCGAAGCTATCCGCAGGGGCGCGGAGTACTGCGATGTAACGATCCGCTGCTTCCTTCTCGGCGAGGCTGTCGCCCTCACGATAGAGCGCCACGGCGCGGACATCATGAAAAAAGCCGGGGAGGTGATAGCATGACCGCAATAGAACTTAGTGGCGGTGCCATCAAGCTGCACCGCGACACCTGCGACGACCTCGCAGAAAGTACCCTCGTTAATGCCCTGTGGGCACTGGAAGACCGCGACACTTGCTTTTTCTCCGAGCCGTGGCAGTGCGGCGACTTGGAGGCCTACCCGCTGCACAACTGCCGCCTTGATGCCTGCTACTCGCTGACATCGGCGGATCTGGAACGGCTGGAAGCCGGTAAAGTGGTGACACTCAACCCCCACGCCCCCGAAGTGTGGGAGCGCGAAGAACTGGAAAAAGAGGAGGCGAACGCATGACGATACTACTGTACATCATTCTTTTGCCCGCCCTGATACTCATTGACGCGGCGAAGAACTCCAAGTAGACCCCCCTTGACAAACCGCCCGCAGGGGCGTATAATTAACATCAGCAAAAAGCCGCCCCGCGTAGGGGCGCATAACGAAAAGGAGAATACAACATCATGAACACTATGCATATTTACGAGCTTGTCACTGTCTGTGAGCGCGCAGGCGCTGCAATCGGCGAGTGGAGAAAAGCGGCGACTTTTGACCGCGCGGAGGCGCTGGACTGGGTGCGCAGACTTCCAGCACCCAGCAAGCAGGGTCCCGACGTCTACCGCGACGAAGTCCGCGACTGGATGGAATTCGAAGATCTCAGCGAATACGCCGACGGCATGAGCGCGGCGGAGGCGCTCGACGCGATGAACGGCGAGGGCTGGGACCCCGTAGCCGTCGAATAACCCCCCGCCCTGATAGGTTGATAGCCTGTCGGGGCTTTTTTCTGCCTCCGGTTAAGTGGAGCGCTTCCAGCTCCGGCGCACGAGCCGCTGCCCCGAATACGCCGCCGCCCTGGTGAATATCCCGGGGCGGTTTTCTGCACCGCCGCGAAATGCCCCCAAAATCGCGCGTATACAGCGTGTTTACGCCGCGGGTATATCGGTATACCCCTAAAGCACAAACGCGCGTTTAAAGGGCAATTCCTGCGCAAATAGAGGCATCTCCCGCGCCGCCTTGATATCTCCCGCCCAAATTCGCGCCCGCGCTCGCAGGTCCTCGGCGCTGCCTGCTGCCCTCCGAGCCAGCGCCGCCCGCGGCCGCCCGGCGTTCCTGCTGCCAGATCTGCCACCCAGACAAGCGGCGCGCCCTCTCAGAACTACGCGCAAATTTCCGCGCGGCTCCCTGCGCGTGCCCGGAATAGTCGCAGGCAGTCGCGGAATAGTCGGCAAACAGTCGGCAATAGTCGCGTGTCGCCTGAGAAGCCTATATATTATAATAATGTAAATAGAAAAGAAAAGAGAAGATATAGTATATCTCTATATTCTCTCTGCATGTGATAGTCGCAGGCACATTTGCGCTTTAAGAGGTCTGTGCGGCTCTGTACGCAACGAATAGTCGCAAGGCATAAAACTTACCCCCAGGACACAATCGTGCGTCCCAGGGGCAATTTCCGCGCAAATACGCGTTATTCTGCTTTCGCGTCCTCTGTGCTGTCCTCGATGACTACTTCCTCGGATAGTCGGCGCTCTATTTCCTGCCTGTCCACGTCCGCACCGAAGATGTTCTTCGCTTGTACCACAACGTCCTGCTGGTCTTTCATGCCGTAGTAGTTCTTTGCGCGGAATATGTATGCCACCGGATTTATCATGCCTTTTAACACTAAATCCGCGTCAATGGCGGCTAAAATGTTCTTCGCCCTTTTTATGATTCCTGCGCGCGTATCGCCTTTAGTCCCATGTCCCCAGTCCAAAACTGTATTGATATCGGCACCTAATGACAGGCACATTTTCTCGACTGTGGGCAATCCGCCGTTCTGGGCGTAATACATGAAGAAATCTGCAAGGCGCTCAACACATTCTTCGTCAGTCTTAACGATAGGCTGCTTGAAATCGCGGGAACATTCAGCCACAATAGCGCTCATGGTGTCCGCCGGGAGTTTCGTTGTGTCGATATTCACGGCAGGCTTGTGATTACCCGCGCCGGGACGCTTGCGCTTTACGGGCTTGTTGTCGTTCTCACTTGCCATTGATGATGTCCTCCAGTCTGTCCAGCGCGATGGGGCGCAGGCGGTAAATATTCTCTATGCAGTAATGCATTGCTTCCGCGACGTCGCTCCACTGCATATTCTCGATGTAATGAAGCTGCAACAGCGTGCGGAGTGTGTCCGGAAGTGTGTCCGCGATAGTCGGGTCCGTTTTGTACGCCGCGACTACCGCAGAATAGTCGTGCTTGGGTTTGCTCATGTATTACCTCCGTTCTGGGGTGGAATTAACCCCGTCATAATGCCGAACATCTTCTTGCAGTTCTCGCATTCGCCCTTGGCTGCGTTCGTGTACACCTGCTGCAGCGCTACCGTTCGCCTGAAATAGTCGTGGGCTATCGCTTCGCCGCGTTCCCATGCGTCATAGTCGCGGAGTGCCTGCGCCTTTTCGCGCTTCGCCTGTTTCGTGTCTATGATTTTCTGCGAGAACGCTTTGTAGATGTTCCGCGCCGTTGTGTAGAGAGCCTGTGCGGACAGCCGCGCGTCCTCCGGGAGCGCTTGACGCGTCCGCGCAAGCTCAAAAATGTCATTTCCTGTCATATACACCTCCGTTTATGTGCAGGTAACCACCTGGTAACCGCTTGTGTTCACAAAGTGGTTACCAAACATTTGGCTTAACCATGCGGTTTGCAAAGGTCGGTAACCACCGTAACCACCGTAACCACCTATTTTCTCTACACGCGTAGAAATTTATTTTAGTTTCACATTCAAACAAACGTGAATAAAATATATAAAACATATAGGGGGTACCTGAGTTTGGTGGTTACGGTGGTTACTTTCTCACTTGTGCATTATCTCAAAACTAGAAGTCCGGATACTCGTCAACGGCGCTGCTATCAGCCTCGTCGGCATTTTCGGACGGCATAGTCAGATGAACGCACCGTGTTGGCACGCTTCCAATCTTTTTCAGAACCGTCATGTGCTTCTTGTCGGTGCGTCTGATAAGTCCACGGTCAGCCAGCCATGACAGCAGAGAAGCCGGATTGAATCCACCCTCGCTGCATATCTGTTCGAATTTCAGCTTGATTATGTACACGGTATCATCGCAGAATTCGCCCCAGACTTCCATGTTTTTCTCGGTCAGCCCGAACTTATTCTGATTCTGCGTGATGTACTCGCAGACATACTCGTAAGCCCGCTTATTCACGCTCACATCGTCCTTGGATTTGAGATAGGGCGCGATGTCAGCGGCAGTCAGCGCGGGTCCGTCAAGATAATTCTCGGTTATCAGCCAGTCGGCGGTGAGTATAAGCGCGCCGGACTGCGCCTGCTTCTGCGCGATGTTGTACTGTCTGACGAGCTCGTCCGAAAACGCCTTGAATTTCTCCTCCAGGCGCTCCATAACGTCCTCGGACATGATTTCGTTAACAAACATCTGCCCGAAGAATCCGTAGACGGATTTCACGAAATTTGCGACGTCGCGCGGGCTGTCAAACTCCGGGCGGCTGTCGTCCCCGAAGAACTTGTCCTTGCACTCTATCTCGATAACGCGGTTGACTGAGCCGCCACCGGAACGGCTGGAATTTATCGGGCGTTCTCCGGTGGATATCACGCAGTTACGCCACTCGGACGTATTGTCGATACCGCCCATTTTGTTACCGCGCGTGCGCCCGCAGCCCTCCGTCAGCATGTAAATGGTGTTGTCCATTTCGCGGCGGCTGTCCACGATCTGGAGCTCGTCCACGATGTACGGCAGAGAATTGTAGAACGCCGCAGTTTTCTCCATGCCAACGTATGTTGAGTTGAATGTGGAGATATACGCGCCGAGTTCCGGGTTTCCCCAGCAGGAAGCCGCGCACATCGCAAGCACGGTCTTTGCGCTCTCCGTTTCGCCCCAGAGGTGCACCCAGAAGCAGTTGCAGCCCAGCGGTCTGACGAGCACCGAAGCCAGGGAAGCAGCGAAAACCATGCGCGCCGCAACGCTGTTTCTGCGGATGTTCTTGTTGATAAACTCGATCCACTTGTCCCAGTCGCCTGGCTTGCCGCGCCGTTTCACGCTCTCATAGCGCTTCTTGTACTCAACTTCGCCATCAAAGGTCAAGCCGTCTGTGTAGGGCGCGAATTCGGTTTCTTCACCGCGCTTTATCCAGCCGAGCCGCGTTACGCACTCGACTTCCGGGAGAAGGTTGCCGGAAAGCTGTTCAACATCGTAGAGGTAGTTGACAAGGTTCCGCGCCGTTTCAGAAGTCACGACAACGCCGGGCTTGGAAAGCTCGGTTATCTTGTTCGCGACTGAGATAGTCGTGCGGTCAACGATAAGCTCGCGCCAGTATTTGCCCTTGAAATACGCGAGCTTTATCTTCTCCTCGCCGGTGTCGATGTTGGTGTACCGTGCGACAGGCATTATAGGGTGAGGGCACGCCCAGACAAGCCCGCCCTTTTCGCCCTGCGTGCGCACTCCGGAAGCGTCGCACACCCACTTGCCGCAGGGAAGCGTTACGGGCTGCAGCGGGAAGTTGGTATAGTTCCCGAGGTCGTCCGCAACATCCTTGCGGCTCTCCGCGAACGCCTTGTACAGCGTGGGGAAATTCGTGACCTTGCACTTCTTTGCCTGGTCAGTCATTTCCGCAAGCAGGCGCTTCTGCTTGAATTTATCGTCCTTGAACATGTAGAGAAATTCATAGGGCTTCTCGCTGTTCAGAAAGTCGTCGCGGGTGTATTCGCTGATATCCGGGTAAATCTCGCTCATGGTTTCGGCAGTTCCGCTGTCGATATCGTCACCGAGCAGTCGGCTTGCCTTTTCGATATCCAAGATATCACCTCCTTAACATTCACAAACATAGAATTCCTCGCCAGTCGGACGAACTTTTACCGTAATTTCGGCGCCAGAAGTCCACGTAGAGCAGGAAGCCGTAAAATTAATATCAGCTAAGGCTTTGTCGATTCCGAGCAGACCAAGTTCAAACAAAGTCACTTTGACAATGTTCGAATATCCCTCTGTAGAATAAGCGTTCATGCCGCCTACTGAATATATTAAGCCGTCTTCTGTTTTGAATTCATTGCAAACAACTTTTGCGATGATCGGATTATTCGCCGGAGCATTCAAGTTGACATATAAGTTGCTCTCTATGTCTATCGCATATGGTCCCGCATTGTCAGCATATTCGAAAAAAACTCCTTCCCCTTTTTTGTCCCTTACTGTGAACCCCTTGTTATCAAGCGCAACAAGCTGAGAGCCAATAAGGCTTTCCCATGCAAATCGCTCATCTTCTGGGTCGCGCGGCGAAAACCTGATATGCTCTTTGCGCTCGTGGGAAAGGATTTTCTGTATGTATTCGTCTTCCATGCCTACTCCTTTCTCGCCGCCGTCATTTCCTTGTACGAGCGCCAGTAGTAGTAAAACACCTCCAGCATTCGGGCGGCGGTCTGGTGCTTGTCCTCGATGAACTGAACATCGAAGTGATAGCGGCTTCCGGTCTGCCATGCTTTCAGCGTGGAGTACACCATCGCGCCGATATCGGTTTTAACGCGCTGCGGGCTTGCTTTCATCTGCCATTCTGGGACGTGGTAGGCTTTGAGCGCTTCCCAGCTTCCCACGCCCTCGATGAACAGTGTGAGCTGCTTTGCAAGCTGCGCGGCGCTGTACAGTTCCTTTTCTATACGCCCCCGGTCAGAGGTCACGTTGTTGTATATCTCGTCCACGTTCGCTTTGCGTTCCACAACGCAGGACATTGAAAAGTCGCGTCCGTCTGCGGTGAACGAATAGTCGCCGTAGTCGAGTTTGCGTTCCTCGTGCTTCACGCCGAGCTTGTCCAGCGCTTCAATGATGTGCGCATTCTTCTGTTCCCGCGTATCGTGGAGGATAGTCACGGTTTTCAGAAAAGTTTTTTTGTCAATTGGCATGCTGTCTTTCCTTTCTGCGACTGACACGCCCATCGAGGACATACCACTTCGAATTTGGCTCGTTCAGCTTGTTCCATGTGCATATGGCACGCGATTTAGCGTTTTCGCCCGGCTTGCGTGTTCGCCAAAAACCAAATTCCCAAGGCGCGCTGTTGCCACAAGTGCACCTTACACGAGCAGCGTACTCCCAAGCAGGCCAGCCAATGACGGCTTGAAACCTTTTGTGTTCCACGAATGGCATTCTGCCGCACTTGCAGCACCTTAAGCGTCTGAATTTCATCGCCATTTTATCCTCCTTTTCTTCTTGGGCTTTGGTTTAGTTCCAATGCCCTTCTTGTTGTAATCGGAATACCCGCCACCGTCAAAGCAGAGACATTCGCCGCGGAATGTGTCGTAGCAGATACACTCCGCAGCACGTATGCAACGGTCGGCTTTGGGGCAGGGGTTAGGGTGTGGCTTCATCATCGGTTTTGGCTCCTTCGTTCCACGCGTTCACCGCTTCTTCTATGGTGTTGCCCCACACAATTTTATGACACATGTGGCAGCGTATAAACCACTTGCCGTTCTTGTCTTTTTCAACTTCGGGGCAGTAATGCCTGTCCCCACACGAACAACGTTTAAGGTTTTCAACCTCATTCTCGTCCATCTTAGCGCCGCAGTTGCCGCAGTAATCTGTTGTCTGGGCATATTCGCCTTCCTCGCGGTCATAAGAAAACCCACAATTGGAGCAGTACGGGTCCTGTGTATGGTAGCCTTTCCAGTGGGCGTGCACCACCGGCACGACGTCGGCGGCGGGAACATCGCACACCAGCGAAATAAAGTCAGCTACTGCGCCACAGAGAGAAATCTGCTTGTCCTCCTTCGTGGGAGGAATAGCGTCTAACAGCGCCTGACGGTCTATGTATTCACTCATTCCCGCTCACCTCCAGCAATTCCGGGTTGTCGTAGATGTTGCCGAGGACTTCGCAGTCGCAGAAAGGTATCTTATCAAAGCCTTCATAAGTGCTGTTGGTAAAATTCAAAGTAAACTGTGCGCTACCGCTGTTGTATTCCACTTTGCCGCGCTGACCATATCTGACGATATCCCCCTCGAAAATCTTCACGCCGTTGCGGTCTGTCAGCCCGGTGAACTGACCGACTGTTTCGGGGGTGACCTCATAAGCTTCGCTGTTGATTATGCCGTTTGTAAGGCTGTCAAACCTCCCCGTAATGATATAATGTGAATCAAGTACGCAAGCATAAAAGCCCTCGACCCACTCGCCGTTATCCACCCGCTTCCCGCGGAAAAGTATCTCACGCGTCATATCACCTTACCCCCGTGCTTATATGGTCTGGTCTTGTTGAACTCATGCTTCTCGGATATCATCGCGCCGATATCAATGCCGTACTTTCCGCACATATCCAGTATGCGGATAATCACGTCAGCCAGCTCGGAGGGAATACCCTCCGGCTTGCCGCCCTCGCTATAATAGGTTTCGTCCGGCTGGTGTCCCTTGCGGTATTCTTCCAGTGCTTCCGAAAGTTCCGAGTGGCAGAGGGCTATCAGTTCAGCGAAGCTGCGCTCATCGTCCCACCAGCCGTGATTTACGGCGTTCTCGTGAACGTCCTTTGCGAAAACTCTCAGTGTTCTGCTTAATAATTTTCCCATTCCATTCATTGCGTTGTTCCTCCTCAGAACGGATAACAGTCCGTAGCAGCATTCGCAAAATCAGCCGGAACACTCGGCACGGGCGGCTGTCCCTGCGCGGGTCTGGAGGTATTGCCGCCGTCCTCGCGCTTCTCTCCGGTGAACGAAACATGGTCGGCGACGACTTCATACCATGTTGCCTGATTACCGTTCTTGTCGGTGTAGGGGCGGGTAGTCATTTCGCCCTCGACAAGTATCATGCGACCCTTGCCGAAGTACCGCTGGACAAACTCGCCGGTCTGTCTCCACGCCACGATGTTGAAAAAGTCGGGCTTCTTCTCCTCGCCCTGCTTCTGGAACCGCCTGTCTACCGCAATGCGGAACGTGCAGACGGTCACTCCCTGCGGAGTGGTTTTGAGTTCGGGGTCAGCGACCAGCCGCCCCATAAGAATGATTTTGTTGAACATCTCTTGTTCTCCTTTACATGTTATTTTCCTGTGCTTTGCCTTTGCTGTGTATTGCTTTGCCTTAGCCTTGCATGTCAGAGCTATGCTTTGCCATTGCTACGCGGAACACAGCATTACCTTTGCTATTCTTAACGTTGGCTTGCGCTGCTATTCCATTGCCGTCCCTTGCTGTGTGTTGCTTTGGTATGCTATTCCATTGCGGAGCGCTGCTTTGCGTAGCCGTTGCAATTCTCGACTTCGCTTACATTGCCGTTGCGCTGCGGCTCTCAACTCCACAGAGCGATACAATTCTTTGCCTTTGCTCTTCAATTCATTTCGACGCTTGACCCTCGCAATTCAATTCGGTGCATTGCCATTGCAAAACAATGCAATTCCTCGCCTTGCTTCACCATAGCTGTGTGTGGCATTGGAACGCCTCGCCTTGCCACTGCGTAGCATCACGCTTCTTTGCCATGCCGCCGCTGTACGATACGACGCCTTTCCGTGCCATCGCACGGCTAAGCCAAACAAAGCATTTCCGTGGCGTTGCGCGGACAAGCTATGCCGTCGCGCTTAACGCTATATGCATTTAGAAATCGGCTCAATCGCGCTGCATACTATGCCTATAACCTGGAGAGCGATTATTGTGCGCATGAAAGTTCTGGTCACAACAATTTTATCGCTGCCGTTCTTCCTCATGATTTCACCCCTTTCAATTCCTGAGAGGAATATGTAAATCTTCCCTTGCCGGAGTTCCTCCACTGTCCTATACCCTTGTATTTACCGTAGTCAAGCCACTCGTCAAGAAGCGCCGTGTCACCGTCAACCATGCACAGAACATCGAATTCACAAGTCGTTCCCGCAGGGCACACCTCGCTATTCGCAAGGGCTGTGCGTTCTCCCATCGGACCGGAAGCGCGCAGCGGGCGCTGGCAGTTGTCCACCTTCATGCCGTGCAAATCAAGCATTATCTCGCGCGGCTCAACGAAAATGGTGTTGTCCACCTTTTTCTTGTGCGCTTTCACCTTTGACGACTTCGTGCCGTCAATGCCTTTCATGGCGCCGCAGATTTCCTTGAAGAACCCGCGTATCTGGTAGTCGTACAGGAACGGTGTCCCATCGCCTGCCTTTGGGAATACTGTCATGCCCTTTTCTTCAACAGCGGAAACGCCGAGCGCTGCGACTTCTTCCTCTGTTTTCTGCGCGTCAGGCGCCTTGCTGGCGATAAAGTCGTGGTGAAGTTCCGGATTGTTCGGCGATGTGCCGAGTATATCCTCGGTGAACGTGAGTTTAACGTGTATTCTTTTCATTGTGTGTTCTCCTCTCAGAGCGTTTCTATGCTCATTCTGTGCCAGCCCCAGCCGTACTTCTGGCTGAACTGGAACACGTACATCTTGCCATCGTCGCACAGCACGTGCACCGAGTTGTCGGTACTGCCCTTTGCGTATTCGTTGAATGCCGTGGTGGCGTCAACGATATCTGTCAGCGTTCCGTGTGGGAATGCGGTGTAGCTCCTTTTGCCGTCCTTGATTTCAACAGTGACGGATTTGCTGACAAGAATGCTGTCAGGAAATTCTATCCTTTTCATGTTTGCGTAAACCATTTGTTCCTCCTGATTATGTGTGTTCCTTGACTGCAAAAGACTGCAATCAGAATGGTTCGGTGCTGTCGCCACGATAGTCAATGGGTGCAGTCAGCACCTTTGTCGCCTTGCAGTAAGCACATTTGCCGCACCTTTGCGGGGCGAACTTTCCACGCTTCACTGCTGCGAACCTCGGTGACAGCTGCTCAACGATTTCAAGCTGCTCGTCTAGTACTTTGTCCGGAACGCTGAATATCTCGATATCCGGCGACTTTTCCTTTGTGACTGCCGCGATATGAAAAGGGAGCGTTTCTCCGGTGTTCTGCCGCACTATCTCGCGGTATATCGCGCCCTGTGTGTGATATCCCCAAAAGTCGATGAAGTGTTCCTTGCGGTGCGTTTCCGCGTTCCATACCGGCTCGAAGTCGCGGACGCATTTCAGGTCAACTATCATCAGGTGTTCGCGGTAGCTGTCAACTTTGATTTTGTAAGGCACACCGCCGATTTTCCCTGTGAATATCCGCTGTTTTTCGCCGCTCATGTATTCGGTGAAAAGAGTGTCGGCTTCTGTTCGCGCTATCGCGTTTTCAGCAGCAGCATATTCAGCTTTCAGAGAGCCGTCTTTCTTGAAGATTTCGGGGTGCTGTTCGCGGAACTGGTCGAGCGTTCCCTCGTAGAAGCTGTCAACGTATGATCCTACCAGAAGCGCCGTGCTGTCCTCGCGTTCGCTTTCTCCGGTGAGTTCAGCCATAGCCGCCGCTTCGCAGTGCAGGAACGCCTTAAACTGCGAGCAGCTCATGTATTCCGTGTTGGCTTCGGGGGAGTAGTAATTGGTGTTGTCAAGGAGCATAGAGCAGCCCTCCTGTCCTGCTAGGGGTAGGTTCGTCAGAAAACACACGTGATGAAAGAGTTATCTCGATATTGCGCTCGTTTGTTTGGTTTATTTCGACCTTCGAACAGTCAAAAGTAACAGTCACCTCTGGGTAACGGCACTCATCGTGTCTTATTCTGACATCCTTTACGCCCTTTGATATGTTAATGCCGTTGTATAACAGCGTTTTGCTGGAAAACTCAATTTTCGGCAGTAAGCCACTGTTCTTCATCGAAACATACCCGTTATTGAGTATCGCTTCCGCTATATAATCTTCCAGTGTGCGGTCGGTCAAATCGTGGTGATACTCGTTTGCCGCCTGCCTGATTATCTCAACCAGATTGTCGTGTGCGGTATCAGCCATTGTTCTCACCTCTCTTTAGCCTCTCTTTAGAACGGTCATATGCCTCAAAGAAATCGAACGAACGCTTAATTGCTTTGAAACCGTTGGAGGCTTGCAAAACTATTTCTTCCCCGCGCGAGAAGTGAGGGAGAACCGTGCCAAATTCAACGTTCCTGTCATGTTCAAATGGTGTAGCCTCAAATGAATAGTCCGCTCCCAATGCATAACGAGTAACAAGCCAAAACGGAGAAGGACCAGTTGTTTCTGCCGTCAGGTCCGTAGTTTCTTTTATTTCGGCGTTTGGAACAATTCTTTTAAGGAGTTCTGCTCTCTCTTCGCTGTCAGTGGCAGCAACAATTCTTTTGTGTTCGCGGCTGCTTGCTGCCACAGTCAGAACATAAAACGTCCCGTTAGCCATTTCCCGCGCCCTCCTTTGCTTTCTTCGCACACTCAATGCAAAGCGGCTTGCCGAATACATCGCACGCTCTCTGCGCTATCTGCTGTGCGGTGAATTCTCTGGTGCCCTTTATCACTGCTCCGCAGTCGGAGCACTGGGGAACTGCGGCACTTGTCGGCGGCGTTTCCGCGTCAGGGTCTTTCATTTCCTCTGTGGGAATGCAGAACACCTGAAAGCACGCGTATTTGAACGCAACGGACATAGCCTTGTTGCTTGACTTGTCGGCACTGTCCATGCCCTCGCCCTGAACCACCGCGCACACGCTTGAACCGTCCTCTGCATAGAATGTGTACTTGACTTTCAGCACCGTGTAGAGCAGGCTTGAACCGCTCTTTGTTGTGCGTTCGCTCCGTTCGCATTCCAGGACTTCCGGGACTGCGAACACCTTGTGCTTGCTCATAAGCGGCTGGAGCACGTTCATAACCGTGTCAACACCGCGATACATGAAGTTTTGGTTCTTCTGGTCTTTCGCTATCGCCGGACACTCGTCCATTATCGCCGAGATAGCGGTGTATATCTTGCCTGTTGCTTCTGCCATTTAGTCAATTCCTTTCTGCAATTATATTGCCACACATCTCCGGCAGATTAGCCCGTACCAACGCCGCCGGGACTGGCGGTGTGACCGCGTTTCCGCACCGGGCTGTCTGCTTGCTTTTCGGATACGGTTTGCCGCTGTCGTCGTGGTCGATTATGTAATCAGCCGGGAATCCCTGTGCATTGAACAGCTCACGCGGCTGGAGCATGCGCATTTTTATGTCGGTGATTATGTATTCCTCACCGTGTATCGTCACCAGGGCAAAGCGGTCTTTTGTGGTGACGGTATCCAGTGGACTGTTTACCGGCTTTGGCGCTCCGGTCGAGAAGTACTTCACGAGAAACGCCTGTACTTCTGCGTGATGCGAACCACCCGCCGTTATCGTTGCCAGCGGTTCGTCTGCCGGCTGACCGTCCATGTTGTTCCGCATGGTCAGGATATGAGCCGTTACAAGGCTGTTGTGGTCGTGCGCGGTAACTGTGTCAAGGGGCTTGTCAGCGCCGCTACCGGCTCCCTGATAATTCCCGCCGTAATTCTTCATGATGTGGGCGACTGACAGCGCGTATCTGGGCGAGGTATCGACTGTCATTAGCGGCTCGCTCAGTTCCTGACCTCTCACTTCATCGTTCGCGGTTTCGCTGTGATACTGAATCAGTGTAGTCGCGACAACGCCATAGCCGTTTTTCGCTGTAACAGTTCCAAGCGGTTCGTCTGCCTTTTGCCCCCGGAAGCCCTCACCGGAATGGTTTACCGTCACGATGAACGGCTCGGGGTTATTTATCACGAACTTCTCAATGCCTCGTGCTATGCGGCGGAGCGTGTTTTCCGCAAGAGGCTTGTCCCGCTCGAAAATGCTCTGCGCCGGAATGCTCCAGTCGATACACTCAGCGGCGGTGTGATATGGCTTCAAGCCCTTGCCGCTTCCGTGCGTGGGCGGCGGGAATACGATGGGCTTACCATCGCACCGGGCTATAAGGTAGAAGCGCGTCCGGGTGGTCGGCGCTCCGTAATCGCAGGAGCGGAGTATGCGATATTCCGCATTGTATCCCAGCCCCTGTTCAAGCTCCGCCGCTTCGGGGCTGTCCGGGCTTATCTCCAGCGTTGCGCACATCTCTGCAAAAGCCGGGTGTTCGCGCGGAATGCCTGTCGTAAGCGCCTTGATGAAGCCGTCAAAGGTTTCCCCGGCGCGTTCCTTTATAGGCTTGCTGTCAGCTCCTAGGGGACCCCATGTGCGTATCTCCGGAACGTTCTCCAGCATAATCACACGTGGACGTACTTTGAGTGCCCAGCGTATCGTTACCCATGCAAGCCCACGGATATTCTTGTCCACGGGCTTTCCTCCTTTGGCGCGGGAAAAATGCGTGCAGTCCGGAGAGAACCACGCCAGCCCGACCGGATTTCCGGCGCAGGCTTCCGCCGGGTCTATCTGCCAGACGTCCTCGCAGTAATGCCGCGTGTGTGGGTGGTTAGCGCGGTGCATTGCGATGGCGTCAGGATCGTGATTTATCGCGATGTCTACGCTCCGTCCCGTTGCCATCTCTATGCCCGTGGAAGCTCCACCACCACCGGCGAAATTATCTACTATCAGTTCTTTCATCAGTTATTACCTCTTCCAGCGGCTTATACCGCAGAAAATCTTCGCCATAAACTTTGTTTATTTCGTCAAACACATGCCCGAGCCCTAGCCCATCTTTATTAGGCTTCCAGAGCCCGTCTGACGGGTCGTAAGCGCCCCCCCGATACAGAATGCATACTGCTTCGGGTGCGTTCTGGCAAGCTGCTGAAAGCGTGTTTCGCCCTTTTCAAGGTGAGCGCCGAAAGCGCAGAACATACAGCCTGTCCGGGAGCAGCCGGTCGTTTTGAGTTTCAGAGTAGTTACGTCAGGGAAGCGCTCCTGTTCCGGCTCGTCGCAGTCGTAAACTACATCACCGTAGACTTCGCAAATTGGCGTCATCTCCTCACGCGGAGGATATGCAGGCTCGCCTGTTTTCGAATTAACAATCTCCTCAAGCGGGCAGCCGTACCACTTCTCAATATTTTCGATTCTTTCCTGCACCATTTCTTCTTTATGGTTCTTGATGTAAAGCAGTATATCCTGCTCTGTCCAGAAACTCATCGGGTTGCTGACCGGAGTTTCGTTATCAAAGGCGTTGCAGCCGGATTTTAACCATTGGGTTTCGCGCATGGCGCTTTCGCAAGCCATTTGCGCGGTTATCGCCATCTTGCCGCTTTGCCTGCTATATCTGTGCGCCGGCTCCTTTTTGGTGAAGTCGCAGCACTTTTCTGACAAACAAAAATCCACGCTTGCAAGAGGTTTCCACTTGAACATTGCAAACGGCCCGGATTTTTCGGGGGCAAATAAGTTATGTGCCACCCTGCCGTCGGGATTGCGCCGCAGCACTCCGACGCTATGAGAAACTGTCTTGGATATCAGAGGATATCCATACTCAGTCATTACCTGCTTGAACGTCTTTCTGGGATAAACCACCCTAACATTTGGAAAGTCACGAACAAACTTCTGTATCTCCGGATATTCCAGCCCGGTATTCACAAACACCGCTTCCAGTTCAGGGTAAATCTCACGTGCGATATGTAACAGCACTGTGCTGTCCTTTCCGCCGGAGAAACTTATGTACACACCGTTTACGCCGTAGTGCCGCACCCACTCGCGAATGCGCTGCTGCGTTCGGCTTATCTTCAAGTCAAGCGGGAGCGCCTGCAACTGCTTTAACTCCTCTTTAGTCGGCATTGCTGTCACCGATTTCATCAGAGAAAAGCTGCCGCTGTATCTGCTCCGCGATAACTCTCATATCCGGGTGAGCGGCCGGGCTTGTCCGCAGCTTAAGGAAATCCCGCCAGCGTTCAAGCGTCATGGTCATGTAGAGCCTTGTTGCAAGGCAGGTCGGGAGAACGTAGCGAGCTATCTGCGGTGGTATCTTCGCACACTCAGTCAGACCCTCGTAATACTTGTCAACGTCAGCCGACGCCATAAATTCCTCGTCGGATATCGCTAACCCACTCGGCTTTATCACTTCAATTTCGCCGTTTTTGTTCGCCTTGCAGTACCTCGTTGACTGCTGCGAGAAGCTCGCCGCTCTATGCCGTACAAGCTCGTGTGATATGCCACGGTCGCAGGTGATGAAGAATGTCGCTGTTGTATGACGTTCGCGCGCCCATTTCGGAAGCCGGCTCGGTAAGACTACAGTCGCCTTAAAGTCCTTGGTGCCCGATGAGCTCCACAGCTTCTGTTTCCAGCGCTGCGTGTCGAACAGTGCAGGATAAACATGCAACGCTTCAAGAACGCATTCAGGGAAACCAATCCAGCTACCTGCGCTCAAGGAGTTAAACATGTTATTCCACGCCCTGACATTACCCGACACAAAATGTCTCCTGTGGTTTATTCCGTCCAGGCGGTCAAAGCGCAAGAAAGAAGGTAATCCTGTCTTTATACAATAGTCTCGCGCTACCCATGCTAATCGACATTCTACTTTCCACGATACCTCGAGGATTATGTTCGCGTGCTCAAACACGCTTGTGTGCCCGCTTTCACTGAGCTTCGCGCAGAATTTCTGCGCTGTGCCGGGGGCTATCTTGTCCTGCGAGCCGTAGCAGATACGCCCGCAGAGTTCTACGAGTTCCTCCGGCTTGTCCTCATATCCCGTAACCAACTTTGCGCCGGGTCCTATTATCTTCATGTGTGTTCCTTTCTCTCAGAATCACAGAGTTTTATGAGATAATCCTCATACCACTCTGCTTTCCTGATATCCTCCTCACCATTCTTCCTGTCAGCACGGAAACGGTACTTGAATGCGTTGCAGCGGCAGAACGCCTTGACGGCTTCAACGCCGAACATCGCCTGCATTACCTCAATGCATTCATGCGCACCCTGATAGTGCGTGGGGTGATTTACATTATCAGGTTCAGAATCAGCGGAAGCAATTTCCGGGAAAACAATGTTATAGAGCACGTCAATAACCTTATCGCTCATGTCCGGAAATCCTTTGCCTTTGCAAAGACTGCCAAAGCCAACGTGCCTTACGGCACAGGTACAGCAGGACAGATTAGCGCTGCACATATTTACAAGTTTGTTGACCTTATCTTCTGTCGTCACGTCCGCTCACCTTCTTTCTTTTCGGCATGAACGCGCCCTTGAAGCTCCAGACAGCAACTATCGCCAGGAGCATGAGCAGGAAATCGTGCCCGTCCATTGTGTAACCCTCTATGTCGCCAATTGCAGCAGCTATCGTCCGCGCAAAAAGCCCCGCGAACATTGCGATTATGTATGGGATAGCTTTCATCTGCGTTCCCTCTCTTTCTTTTCGAGTTTGTCAACGAAATCGTCAACGGAGAATTCCTCGTCATCGTTGACTATCATCAGCGAACCGGCAGAAACACCGAGTATCTTACGGTAATCAATGCCGTCCGCTCTTAAATCCCTGACTGCGCGTATCAGCGCCGTGTCAAGGTTTGTCGCCACCGAGCCGCGCTTGTATGTGTCGGTGATATCCGCTTCACGGGAAATGCCCTCATAGTTCTCCTGGAGTACCTCCGCAAACTGCTCCAGGCGCTTGACGCCGAAGCCGAACTTCTCGTGAAGTGTCTTTATCGTCATGATTTCCCAGATAGTCCGGGTGGTTTCCAGCGCGGTGTTTACGCGGTTCATAAGCTGCCGGCGCTGGCTTTCAGCTACGTTAACTTTCATCGTAATCTTCTTCCTCCGGTATTGGGAACAGCCCCTGCGCGTATTCGCCGAGGCATTCGCAGCAGAGCACATCGCCCTCGTCCACGCGCCGCAGCTGATACTTCGAGAATTCCATTCCGCAGTTGTCGCAGAACCAGTGGGTTACGTAGCCCTGCAGGCACCTGTTGCCTGCGCAGCCCATCTCGCTGGGGCAGCTAACGCAGACTTTCTCGCGAGTAATCATGCTAACTCCTCCTTTGTATGGTCTGCCAGCAGCCACTCAACGGGTCTGTTGAAATATGCCGCTATGTGGACAAGCTGCCCGAGCGTCCAGTTCCCCGGCTTGTCCTTGCGAGAGCTCAGCGTGTTGTGCGACTTTATCCCGGCAATCCTGGCTATATCGCCCATCGTTTTGCCGTGCAGAGCGCACAGAACCGATAAGTTTATGTGGATTATCACGCCGAGCTTGTTTACGTCAGCTCTCATTAAGCTCTTCCTTTTCTGCCTGCACTATCTTCATGTTTTCGCTTGCGAAGATTATCATCTGGCTTGCGATGAATGAGAGTGTCAGCCCGGTGCGCGCCGAAATGCTTTCAAGAATGTTGTACGCTTCCGGAGTTACCCGGGTGCCGGTCTGGCTGTAACGATACTGCGGCTCCCGGACGTTCGGGACTGTGAATGTCAGTGTGTTCATTCGCCCACCGCCTTACTTGGAAAGCCAGCCAAGCTGACCGTCGGCTCTCATCTTGTTGAGAATGTTGCAGGCTTCCCTGGCATCTTCGCGGTTATAAAACAACGAACTTGTATAAGGCTCGCCATCGTTCTTGCAAACACTTGCATAATCAAATCCGTCTTCGTCAAAGTCAAAGGTAATTACCCAAAAGCCGTCAACCCCGCGGTTTTCACGTTCCACCACATCGCGTATCCGCTCAACCAGCATAAGGAACTTCATTTTCTTCCCGACCTGAATTGCGCGTTCGCTGGTTTTCCAACAGTTTTCGCGGTTTACATACTCCAGATCTGTATAGCGTTCGCAAATGGCGTATGCATCAAGCTCATTGAAGCCAGCCTTGTAATACCGCTCGTCAGCTTCCGGAAGCCAGAACCCCGGGTCATAAGGCTTCTTCTCCTCCGGCTCGTCCGCAGGAATGCTCTCGAAGAGTTTCACCAGCCCCTCTGAAATTACGCCGATTGAGTCGGCGACTTCCTTGTCTTTCAGCAGCTCAATTATCTGCTGCTTCTTGTCATTAGTCATTATTCTCCTCCACATCAATCCTTGTGATTTCTTTGAAAATAGCTGGGTCAAAGTTCGGGATAGCTTTGATTGTGGCTTTTTCCTCATCAGAAAGCCCACGCCACCAGATGATTGCGCATTCGGAATTATCCAGTTTTTTCAGGTATCCACCTGTCGTTTTAGCTTCCGGGTGTGCCTTGATCTCTTCTTCTGACATATCTCCCAGGCTCACCCAATCGAGAACACGATAATCAATATCAGAAAGCAAGTAGCATGCTTTGCTCTTTCTCCAATCGTGGCATGTCCAGCCTGATGGTTTGTTGAACAGGTTAATAGTGGGCTCGATGGTGTTAAAACAGCCGTTGGAAAAGTTGGTTTTGTTCCAGTCACCGCTGTTCCGGTTACCGCTGTTCCTGTCACCGCTGTTCCCGTTACCGCTGTTCCAGTCACCGCTGTTCCGGTTACCGCTGTTCCAGTCACCGCTGTTCCAGTCACCGCTGTTCCTGTCACCGCTGTTCCCGTTACCGCTGTTCCAGTCACCGCTGTTCCGGTTACCGCTGTTCCAGTCACCGCTGTTCCGGTTACCGCTGTTCCGGTTACCGCTGTTCCCTGTTCCTGAGTTTACGATTTCAAGCACTTCAGCCCACGGTATTTCGCGAACTATTTTTAACTTATCTGTGCAGCATTTGTTGCCCTTTTCAAGAACTGTACCATACGCAATGACTTCCGCAACATGGTTGCAGGGGTCAAACTTATAGTAATCGAAGCAGTCTGCCACTCCCTTGCAGAAGTGCATTCCGTTGCCGCAAATTCTGAGTTTGCCAGTTTCTTCAAATTCCCCGGGGCAAGTGTACTGCTTGTCCAGACATGTCCAGTCAGGGTTGAACACTTTGTAGCCCTTGACTATGTTTTCATTGTCCATATATTCCTCCTGTTTTGCCGTGTGTTCAGGCTCTGATTAACCCGAAATGCCAAGCACGGTTTTGATTGCGTCAACGATTTTGCCTGATACAATCTGTCCTGTCAGCACCTTATAAAGGACAGAACTGTCAACAAACATCGTTGGATTGCGCTTTTTTATTTCTTCAATGAGCCAATTCTGGGTTTTGTTCATCTTTATCAGTTTTATCTTAACGGCAATGCCAAACTCCGAAACAGTTCTTTTTCGGTCGTTCACCAAATTTTCACCTCCTTGCACTTGACAATTACAGATTTATGTAGTATAATGCTTTTTGCGAGAACATATATTTCAGAAATCTGTTGTCTTGCTGACATCTTGATTATATTACAGATTTCTGAAATTGTCAAGAGCAAATTACAGAGTTCTGATATCTTTGTATTTTCTTACAATTTGGAGGTGTGTGATATGAGCAATCTATACAAAAACATTGAGTGTTTATGCGCTCAAAACGATTCGAATGTTACTCAGTTGTGCAAAGAAGTTGGGATATCAAGAAGCACGCTGTCTGAACTGTCAGCAGGGAGAACAAAAGATTTATCCTCAGAGGTGAAAAGAAAAATAGCACAGTATTTTTGGGTAAACGTGGAATTTCTTGACAAAGAATATTCCAATGTGCCTTGCCCTGAGTGTGGATTACAATACCACGCTGGCAGTGCTAGCGAAGAGAACACACACAGCAAAAGACACATGAAGTGGAAGAAAGCTGTTGAAAAATATGGCTTTTGCTGGAATGCTGTTTATCGTTCGGCTGTTAAGAGCAAGGTTTACGACTTGTTAGCAGAGCCGGGCTTGCCTTCAAGTAAAAAAGTTGACTGCTTCAAAGTTCTGTTAAAAACGTATTTTTCAAGGGCGCTTGAAACGGTTGATTATGACACAAACCGTTCTTTCAATGAGTATGCCGCAGCCTTTGTAAAGCAAGAGAACGGTTGCTTCCCTAAGAAATCATCTGACGAATATAAAAAGTTGTTAGATATATTTGGAGAAAAAACAGCGAATTTGAATGGAACATATTTTGCCGACAGTGACAATATTCCATTTGAAAGAGAAGATAAATATGACGGCAGCATAATAATAGAACGGTTTAATCAATTGTGCCTAAAAAGAGGTATAAACAAAACATCTGCCCTTGCAGAGAGCGGAGCGGGTGATAAATTTGTTCAGCATATAAAAAGCGGCTCAGCACCCTCAATTGAGAAATGCCAAGCCCTAGCTGAATATTTCAACGTATCCATAGACTACCTTGTCGGCAACACCGACTATCCCTACATAGTGACCGCCGCTGAAATGGAGGAACTGAAAAATCCAAACCTTATCAGCAAGAACATAGCCGCATACGGCGGCGCAGAAACTCTGACCGTAGACAGCGATGTATTAAAGGCGGCTATTGACAAAGCCCTCAAAGAAAAAGGGCTCATTTAATTATTTTGGCTGTATTAAACCATTGACATTTCGTAGCTAATTGACATCATTGGGGTTTTAATACAAAATAGTAACACTACAAACTATTTTGGAGGTAAACACAATGACGAACAGGAACATTCTCAACGAGGCAGACCGCCTGCTGGTGAAACACGGAGTATCAGAGCTTCCGCTCACGATACGGAAAGCCGAGATAATCGCGCAGTTTTCCGGCTGGCTCTTGCTTACATACGATGAGGGAAAGGAGATAATTGAAGCTTGCGGCGCGGAGGTTGCAGCGGCTCGGTATCCGGCATTCACGCTGATACACGACAGGCAGAATGTCATACTGTACAGAGCGAACCTCTCATACGAACACAAGCTGTTCTGTATTCTGCACGAATTTGGTCATATCGTGCTGAAACATACCGCAGAAAAGAACGTGCTGGGAATTACGCCAACACCCGAAGAAACGGCACGGCAGGAACGCGAAGCGGACGATTTCGCGGCGGAAATGCTCGCCCCGTCCTGCGTGATGTTCGCGCTGGGAATAAAGAACGCGCACCAACTTGAACGCTTCGGGCTGACCGCCGAACAAGCGCTGCGGCACATTGAAAACATCAGGGAACCAGAAACGGAGATAGAAAAATCCCTTTGCGAACGCCTGCCAGCTGTCCGGTATCGGAAACGCTCAACGAGATATGCGCACATAGCAACTGTAAGCGGCGCTGTGGCGGCTGTTGCGGCAATAGGTATACTGATATCCATTTCAGCGGGGACAGGGCATACAGACGATGTGAGCGCTGTTACAAGCGAACCTCCGGCAGTCACGCTTGAAGTAACCGAAGATACCAGCGATAATGCAGCAGAAACTTCGGCTACAACGTCACAAACCACGACACCGCCACCAGCAACAAAGACCAGCGCTCCTGTTGAGGAACCAGAAAGTGAAACCGTTTACATAACCAAATCAGGTAAGCGGTATCACAAAGCGGACTGCCGCCACATCGCAGGACGAGATATTACAGAAAAGACGATAGCAGAAGCAGAGCAGGACGGCTACACGCCGTGCAAAGACTGCTTTTAAGAGGTAATTATGGCAGACTACAACTTCAAAGAAGAAACCCGCTCCGAAAAGGTCAACGGGCGGGTCAAGCGGTATACATGGTACTCCATACAAACCTATATCGGCAAAAGCGCGGACGGCAAAAAGGTGTACAAGCGCTTTTCTGGCAGGGATAAGAACGAGCTGCTCCGTCAGATAGCCGCCGCCGAAGCGGAGCTGAAAGAGGTCAAGGAAAAGGCAGAAACAAAGACACTCGGCGAAGCACTGGAGGAATATATCGTCAGCAGGACGGCGGTAGCGTCCCCATCTACAATAAGAGGATATCGCGTTATTCAGAAAAATGCATTCGCCGCACTGCAAAAGCGCGATTTGTTCCAGATAACCCAAATGGACTTACAGACTGCGGTTAACGAGTACGCGACGGGTCACAGCCCTAAATCATGCCGCAACGCTCATGGACTAATTTCAGCAGTTATGCAACTTAACAGACCGGATTTTGTGCCGCATACCACGTTGCCGCAAAAGGTCAAGAAAGACCTCTATGTTCCCGATGAAAAGGAAATCAACCAGTTATATGAAATGCTCAAAGGGTCAACGCTGGAAATTCCTTTTCTTCTTGCTTCGCAGTGCGGGCTTCGCGTTTCTGAAATAGCTGCTCTGAAACTAGAAAATGTGTTCAACGACCACATCAGCATTAAAGAAGCTTGCGTACCCGGTGAAAATGGCTCGTATCACACCAAAGCGCCGAAAAGCTATGCCGGGTATAGAGATATCCCGATTTCGGCAGATTTTGCAAAAAAAATACGCGATAGAGCCGCCACCGATACAATGGTTTGCAATATCAAAAGCACCAACATTTCCAATTCGTGGTGCAAATTCCGAGATGACCATAATCTGAAAAAAGGTCTGGGATTTCACGAGTTGCGCCACCATTTTGCTTCTAAGTGCCTGTTGCTAGGTATGCCGCAAAAGTACATAGCCGAACTCATGGGGCACAGTTCCACCGATATGATTGAAAAGGTTTACCAGCATGTTTTCCCGTCTGCAATGCAAGAATACGCTGACAAACTTCGTGCACAAACGGAAGGGTTCAGCGATAACACAGCACCAATTAGACAACATAACAGACAACAGAAAGCCCGGGAAGCCGACTGCTAAGCCAACGAGCAAGGGTTCGAATCCCTTCCTCTCCGCCATAGAAAAGGCTCAGCAGTGCTTAAACAGCGTTGCTGAGCCTTTTTTGTTATTTTTTGCGAAACAGCTGCCCCAAAATTCCCAAGTTTGCTAAAGCAAAAATCTGATCTAATAAAAAGCAGAAATAAAAATCCGCACTGGAAAACCAATGCGGATTTTTATTTGTTATGGATTGATTACTTTCTGGACTTCTTAGCAACCAGCATTACACCGCCAGCTACGACAGCAGCGCCTACAGCAGCAGCAACGCCAGCAACGCCAGTGTCAGGAGAACCCTTGTCCTCAGAAGGAGCAGGAGCGATCACTTCAACAGTGGTGTCCTCAGCGGTAGCAACCTCAGCTGTGGTAGCGTCAGCAGTTGCAACTTCAGCGGTAGCAACCTCAACAGTAGCAGCCTCAGCGGTGGTAGCTTCAGCAGTAGTAACCTCGTCAGTTGCAGATGCAACGGAAGCGGTAGCTACAGCCATTGTTGCAGCGATAGCAGCAGAAAGAACGATCTTGGAAATCTTCATGATAAATTACCTCTTTTGTTCGTTTTACCGATCTTTCGGTCGGTTGTTTCTTTTTACATTTTGTATTTTATCACCTTTTCATATTTTTGTCAAGCAATTTTGCCAAATTTTCTTTGTATATATTGTATAAATCACACATAAACATTTTCCACTTTTTTGATACTGGCTGTGTATCACTTTGTTTCTTTGGGAAATACTAATCAAAAGAAAGGAGCATGATATGGAACTTAAAGGAACACGAACCGAAGCCAACCTGCGTTCCGCTTTTGCGGGAGAAACCCAGGCGCGCAGCAAATACGACTATTTCGCAAAGGCAGCCGAAAACGAAGGTTTTCACCAGATAGCAGCGATATTCCGTGAAACTGCTGCCAACGAGCAGGCGCATGCATTTATCTGGTTCAGCACGCTCGGAGCGCTCTCGAACACCGCTATGAACCTTGAAAACGCCCGTTCTGGCGAGAATTTCGAGTGGACAGATATGTACGAGGAATTCGCCAGAACAGCCGAGGAAGAAGGCTTCACGGAAATTGCGAAGAAATTCCGGCTGGTAGGCGCAGTTGAAAAAGCGCACGAGGAACGCTTCCTGCAGCTGATAAACACCGTCGAAATGCAGCAGGTATTCGAGAAAACAGAAGAGATAATGTGGCAGTGCCGAAACTGCGGGCATCTGCATTTCGGCAAGAAACCACCGGAACAGTGCCCCGTCTGCGGATACCCGAAATCCTGGTTCCAGCAGAAACCGGACAACTTTTGATTTTTCAGGCGCGGCTCATGTCGCGCTTTCTCTTTTATAATAATGAACGAACTGAAATGTAAAATCAATTTACAAAGATTTAACATACCGGCGCTTTTGGATTTAACATTCGCCTGCTATAATAAGCTTGTAACAAGGAAAGGACTTGTACAGAATATCAGGCGGCAAGGACCGCAGACATTAAAGGAGAACAACAATTATGAAGATGACAAAGAGAATTTCACTCAGCACCGCAGCACTTCTTACAATAGCTGCACTCGCAGGCTGCAGCGGCAATAACAGCAGCGTGGCTGATAATTCCGCAGACAGCTCTGCAGATAGCACCGCGACAAAGCTTGACACCGATATCACCGTAGTTTCCCGCGAGGACGGCTCCGGCACACGCGGCGCTTTCGTTGAACTCATGGGCATCGAACAGAAGAACGAAGCCGGTGAAAAAGAGGATATGACCCGCGGCGACGCAGAGATTTCCAACTCCACCAACGGCGTTATGATGAGCGTTGCAGGCAATGTGGACGCTATCGGCTACATTTCCCTTGGTTCTCTCAACGACACCGTAAAGGCTCTGGACGTAAACGGCGTTGAATGCTCCGTTGCAGATATCAAATCCGGCGACTATGTAGTTGCAAGACCGTTCAACATCTGCTACCAGCAGGCAAAGCTCGACGAGAACGCAGCCGCTCAGGACTTCATCAAGTTCATCGAGTCCAACGACGGTCAGAAGATCATCGCCGACAACGGCTACATCGCGATCGACGCTTCCGGCGACTATGCAGCAAGCGGCGCTACAGGCGGCATTTCCCTCAACGGTTCCACTTCCGTAGGCCCTGTTATGGAGAAACTCGCAGAGGCTTACAAGGCTCTTAACCCCGATGTTTCCATCGATATCCAGCAGACTGGTTCCGGCGCTGGTATCACTTCCGCTACTGAGGGCACATGCGATATCGGTATGTCCTCCCGCGAACTCAAGCAGGAAGAACTCGACGCAGGTCTGACTGAAATGAAGATCGCAGACGACGGCATCGCTGTTATCGTAAACCTCGAGAACCCCATCACAAACATCACCTCCGACGAGATCATGAAAATTTACACCGGCGAGATCAACAACTGGAGCGAACTCGGCTAATTCATTAGGGAAACGCCGATTAAATCTGGTGCATATATTGCGCAGTCAGATTTTTCGTCAGATTGTACAATGAGGACGACGCAAGGCTGACGCCTTGCTAGGAAGAATTGTGCAAGATGACGGAAAAGATGCAAGCAAGATATGCGCCAAGCCGTTAGGCGTGATTTAATCAGTGGTTCCTTAGGTTTCTCCCTTCCCCTTTGCGCTGCGCAGCGGCTTCTGGCTGCAGTGCAGCGCATTTTTGTGAGATTTTAATTGTAAAGTTATTTAATGGAAATTCAACGAGGTGTGAATATGCAAAAAGTCAAAGAAAGCATCATGCATGCACTGTTCCTGATATGCGCCTGTGTTTCTATTCTTGCGGTAGTGCTCATCTGCGTTTACCTGTTCGCGAACGGCATTCCCGCTATGGCAGAGATAGGCTTCACGGACTTCCTGTTCGGAACGAAATGGAAGCCTTCCAGCGGCAGTTACGGTATCTTCCCGATGATAATCGGCTCGATACTCGTCACTGGTATCGCGATTATAATCGGCGTGCCCATCGGAATTCTCTGCGCGGTATTCATGTCGCATTACTGCCCGAAGAAGCTCTACCGCTTCGTGAAGCCCGCGATAAACCTGCTGGCTGGTATTCCCTCCATCGTTTACGGATTTTTCGGACTGGTGGTCATCGTACCGATAATGAAAGACCTGGTGGGCGGCTCTGGCAAATCGCTCCTCACAGCGGGAATTCTGCTGGGTATCATGATACTCCCCACTGTCATCAAGACCACCGAAGCCTCGCTGAATGCAGTCCCCCGCAGCTACTACGAGGGAGCGCTGGCGCTCGGCGCAACGCACGAACGCAGCGTGTTCTTCGCTTCCCTGCCTGCTGCGAAATCCGGCATCCTTGCCGCAGTTATCCTCGGTGTAGGCCGCGCCATTGGTGAAACCATGGCAGTTATCCTTGTAGCAGGCAACCAGACGATACTCCCCAAGAGCATCACCTCCGGTATCCGCACGATGACCTCCAACATCGTAATAGAAATGGGCTATGCAGGTGGACTTCACCGAGAAGCGCTCATTGCTACCGGCGTGGTTCTGTTCGTGTTCATACTTATAATCAACCTCTGCTTCTCTGCACTTAAAAGGAGGAAAGACTGATGACTGACGCTGCAAATTCCGCTATGAAGAACGAAAACACCTCTGCGGTTCCCACGAAGTACATCAACCGCGTGACCCTCGGCGCACGCCTGAAGCAGTACGCAAGAAGCCCTCTTTCGCTTATACTCATGATACTTGTAATGCTGGCGGCTCTGTTTTCCGTGGGAATGCTCATTTTCATCATCGCGTATATACTTATAAACGGCGTGCCGCACCTCACCGCTGAACAGTTCGACTGGAACTACACCACCGAGAACGTCAGCATGATGCCCGCGATGATAAACACCCTGATCATGACAGCAATGACGCTCGTCATCGCAGTGCCCATCGGCGTTTTCGCGGCTGTTTACCTCGTGGAATACGCGAAGCGCGGCAACAAGCTCGTCAAGGTGATACGCGTCACCACAGAAACGCTTTCAGGTATTCCGTCAATAGTGTTCGGTCTGTTCGGCTATCTGATGTTCAACATTTCGCTCGGCTGGGGATTTTCCATGCTCGCTGGCGTGATAACGCTCGCCATGATGATACTCCCGCTGATCATCCGCACCACTGAGGAGGCGCTGATTGCAGTCCCCGACAGCTATCGCGAGGGAAGCTTCGGTCTTGGCGCCGGAAAAATGCGCACCGTTTTCAAGGTAATTCTCCCTACTGCAGTCCCTGGTATCATGTCAGGCGTTATTCTCGCTATCGGACGTATCGTGGGCGAGTCTGCAGCGCTGATATTCACGTCCGGTTCCGGGCACAGCATTCCCGGTGCGCTTGCCGGTTCCGGCAGTTCTGCGGCAACGCTCACAGTTCACATGTACATTCTGTCCAACGAGGGTCTGCATGTCAACGAGGCGTTCGCTTCCGCAGTGGTACTGCTGATGCTCACATTCATCATCAATCTCATCTCCGACCTCATCGAGCGTCACATCGCAAAGAAGAAAGGATAACACCATGAAATTCGATATCAGGAACGCTGAACTTTATTACGGCGATTTCAAGGCGCTGAAAGGCATCAACCTGGAAATACCAGAGAACAAGATAACTGCATTCATAGGTCCTTCCGGCTGCGGTAAATCCACACTGCTGAAGTCGCTCAACCGCATGAACGACCTCGTTGAGGGCTGCCGTATCACCGGGGAATTCCTGCTGGACGGCGAGGATATCTACGGCAAAATGGACGTGAACCTCCTGCGCAAGCGCGTCGGAATGGTGTTCCAGAAGCCGAACCCGTTCCCGATGAGCGTGTACGACAACATCGCGTTCGGTCCGCGCACACACGGGATACATTCCAAGGTCAAGCTGGACGATATCGTTGAAAAGTCGCTGCGCGACGCCGCTATCTGGGACGAACTCAAGGACAGGCTGAAAAAATCCGCGCTGGGACTTTCCGGCGGTCAGCAGCAGCGTCTGTGCATCGCAAGAGCGCTCGCGGTAGAGCCTGAGGTTCTGCTGATGGACGAGCCGACCTCCGCACTGGACCCTATTTCAACTTCTAAGATAGAAGACCTTGCAATTGAGCTGAAAAAGGAGTATACTATAGTTATGGTAACTCATAATATGCAGCAGGCTGCGAGAATTTCAGACAAGACCGCGTTCTTCCTGCTGGGCGAAGTAGTTGAATACGCCGATACCGACCAGATATTCTCCAACCCGCAGGATCAGCGCACTGAGGACTACATAACCGGACGCTTCGGATAATTGGGAGGTAATATTATGAGAAACCGTTTTGACGAACAGCTTGAACAGCTCAACGTTGAACTTATCAAAATGGGCGCGCTCTGCGAGGAAAGCATCGCATGCGCCACAAAAGCGCTTTTCAACGAAAAGACTGACGAGATGATAGCCAAGGTCAACGACAACGAAGTCGAGACCGACCACATGGAACACGACATTGAAGCGCTCTGCATGAAGCTTCTGCTGCATCAGCAGCCGGTGGCAAGGGACCTCAGATCAGTGTCCTCCGCGCTGAAAATGATCTCCGACATGGAGCGCATTGGCGACCAGTCGCAGGATATAGCGGAGATAGCTGGGTTCGTGCGTTCCACCAATCTCGCGGGAAAAGTGCACATCTCGGACATGGCTAACGAAGCCATCAGCATGGTGACGATGAGCGTTGACTCCTTCGTCAAAAAGGACGTGAAACTCGCGCAGCAGGCTATCGCAGCAGACGACAAGGTTGACTCACTGTTTCTGGAGGTCAAGAATGAACTCATCGGTCTGGTGAGAAGCGACGCAGAAGAAGCCGAATATTTCATGGACCTGCTGATGGCGGCAAAATACCTTGAGCGAATAGCCGACCACGCAACGAATATCGCAGAATGGGTGCTCTACTCCATCACCGGAGAACGCTGAGCCACCGGAAAGAGAGAAACATATGATATACATGCTAGAGGACGATGCAAACATCAGGAACTTCGTGCTTTACGCCCTCAACAACACCGGGCTTGAAGCAAAGGGTTTCGAGCGCCCCAGCGAATTCTGGGCTGCAATCAGGGAGGACGTTCCCGCAGTGCTGCTGCTGGACATAATGTTACCGGAAGAGGACGGGCTTTCAGTGCTTGCGAAAATACGCTCAAACCCGGAGTACTCTTCCCTGCCGGTCATCATGCTCACCGCAAAGGGGTCTGAATACGATAAGGTCATCGGTCTGGACAGCGGCGCTGATGATTACCTCGCAAAGCCGTTCGGCACAATGGAGCTCATCTCAAGGATAAAGGCGCTCATGCGCCGCACGAACACCGTTGCGACCACTGAATATTCCGTCGGCAAGCTGTACGTCAATACCTCAAAGCACATCGTTATGGTGGACGGCAAGGAAGTGCAGCTGACTTTCAAGGAGTTCGAACTGCTGTGCACGCTGCTGGACAACATGGGTACCGTTCTTTCCCGCGAGAAGCTTATTTCAAAGGTCTGGGGCTACGATTTCGACGGGGAGAGCCGCACCGTGGACGTACATATCCGCACCCTGCGCCTTAAACTCGGTGAATGCGGCAGCATGATAGAAACAGTACGCGGCATCGGTTACAAGGCAGTCGCCGACGAATAAATCACCATAGGTAACCTCTAAAAACCTCCTTCACGGCAGATTTCTATGACTTATATCATCTGCTTCGTTACCAAACCTTGAAATACATCAAGTATTACTGCGGTTTGGTGCCTTGCATCTGATATAAGTCATATACAAAATCTGCTCGTGTCCCGGTTTTTAGAGGTTACCCATATAAGAAAGGCAGATCATGACAAAACGAATTTTTGGCGGCGCTTTTCTTGTGTCGCTGATAGCTATAATTTCGTCCGTTGCGCTGGTGCTTGGGGTTGCCTACACAAAGGAGCAGCAGCTGTTCCGCAGCCAGCTGGAGCAGCAGGCAATGCTGCTTGCGGCAACAATGGACAACACGACTCCCGAACTTGACGTAAAAAGCCTTGAAAAGCTCAACGCAGATATCCACGGCACCTTTGAAAACCGCATAACCTACATTGCCGCGGACGGCACGGTGCTTTTCGACAACAAGGCAGACATCTCCGAAATGGAAAACCACCTCGACCGCGAGGAAGTCGTCACTGCAAAGCAGTCAGGAACCGGCACTGCCACCCGAGAAAGCTACACTCTGTCCGAAATGACAGTATACTGCGCACGCACCATCGGCTTCGGTTGCATAGTTCGTGTTTCCGGTACGATGGACACGGTGCTTGCAAGAATAGGCGGCATGTGGTGGGAGGTGCTGCTGGTGATCCTGACAGCTGCCATGGTTTCTCTGGGAGTTGCAGCACTGGTCGCACGGGCAGTCGTCAAGCCGATAAACAGCATCGACCTTAAAAATCCCGACATCAACGAAAGCTACGGTGAGATCGCTCCCCTGCTGCACAGAATTACCGAACAGAACCGCGAAATAGATCACCAGATAGAGGAACTCACCCGCAGCCGCACGGAATTCTCGCTGATAACCGAGAACATGAGCGAGGGCTTTATAATCACCGACAGCAGGACCGAGGTGCTTTCCTACAACAAGGCAGCGCTGAATATTCTCGGCTCTGACTTCACAGGGGGCAGCCATAGCGTGCTGGTTCTCAACCGCAGCGAGAGCTTCCGCAATGCGATAGAAAAGGCGCTTGCCGGAGAACGCTGCGAAGTCAACATGCCCATTGCTGAAAAGATATACCAGGTCATAGCGACCCCGGTGTTCACTGATAACAAAGTCACCGGCACGGTCATCATAATCCTTGATATCACTGAAAAAGAGGGGCGCGAGGAACTCCGGCGCGAGTTCACGTCGAATGTTTCCCACGAACTTAAGACCCCGCTCACGACTATCTACGGCATTTCAGACATGCTGGTCGGAGGTATTGTAAAGCCTGCGGATATCCCCGGCTTCGCAAAGAATATTCGCGACGAGGCAGGGCGCATGATAACGCTCATCGAGGATATAATCAAACTTTCGCAGCTGGACGAGAATTCCTTTGCAGACCACGAGGAAACAGTGGATATCCTCACACTGGCGCAGATAGCTTCTGAACGGCTGAGCGCCGCCGCGGACGGCAAGCACGTCACCATTAACGTTACCGGTGAACGCGCTGAGATAACCGGAATTCGCGCCGTTCTCGAGGAGATAGTCTACAACCTGCTGGATAATGCAGTCAAGTACAACCAGGAGGGCGGCCGTGCGGACATCAACGTCGCCAACGGTGAGAACGACGTCACGGTCACGGTTTCTGATACCGGCATCGGCATTCCCGCTGAGTGCATCGACAGGATATTTGAACGGTTCTTCCGGGCTGACAAGAGCCATTCCCGCAAGATCGGGGGAACCGGGCTGGGGCTGTCGATAGTCAAGCACGGAGTGCTCCTGCACGGCGGCAACATCACAGTTAAAAGCACCGAGGGCGTCGGAACGACATTCACGCTGACGCTTCCCAAAACAAAATAAGATTTCCCCTGTGCTTTATCGGCACAGGGGAATTTTTTATGCTGCCTCGGACTGTTCGTCGTTCCAGTGGTGTATCTTTTCGGGGATAGAGGTGAACGGGAAGCCGAATTGTGTAACGCTCATTCAACAGCGTAAGTGCTGAACTTGCTGAGCACCCTGGTCCTCGCGATAATTCTGATTATCACAACGCTGCATACGATACCGAACGCGCCCTGTATAAGATTCCCGGGGACGCTTGCAGCAGCGCCCGCGAAACTCTTACCAAGCAGAAGAGCCGCGTAAAGGTAATACCCGCCGACCATGATGATCTCGCCAACAACGGAACCCGCAACATATGCTACGACCGGAGCCTTAGAAAACTTAGCGAGAAGCTCTCGGCAGATGAGTGCGGCTGCGACCGCGATAAGTCCCTTTATAACGAACGTACCGGGCACATAATGCACATAACCGGTGATGAGGTCAGCCATTGCAGAGCCAATGCCGCCAGCCAGGAAGCCATATACAGGTCCCAGCACCCATGCAGCTATAAGTATGAAGCAGTCGCCGAAATTAACATAGCCGTTAAGCGGCGAGGGAATCTGGATAAGCATTGTGGCAACGCATATGAGTGCCGCAAACATAGCGGCTACGCAGATCCTGATGAGCTTGTCTTTTGTGTTTGTCTTTTTGGTATTCATAGTTATTCTCCTGACTGGCTTGCGCCTTTTTCTATCTTTATTTTTATATTTTAGCACACTCCTGGACATATTTGCAGTGCCAGATTTGAACTATTTGCTATACCCAGTGTCAGAAAAAACACTATGTTTCAAGCCTGAATTCACCTTTTATCCGTTATAATGTACGACCTGTTCTTTTATTCACAGCCGCGGACTGTTCTGACCATATCAACATGCTTTTTGCGGTAATACCAGAAAACTCCCACCGGGAAGGTGGGAGCATCGGGATAGTAATTATCAGTTAACTACAGCAGCGCCGTCATCAGGTAAGGCAGCCTCGGCTGTCTTGGACGCAGAAGCATCAGAGTCAGAATTAAATATAACGCTGCCCTGCTCATCTGTGGGGACTACAGTCACGCCATCGTCGCCATAATCAGGCTCGGGAACTTCAAGCTTCTGAACCTCGTCGCCGGGCTGATAGGTCTTGATAACGTCTGCGATCTGAGAACCGATCTGGTGAACTACCAGATAATAGAAGCCGTCGTCGGTCTGACCCATTACAGCGCCTGCTGCTGCGATCTCCTGCTCGGGATAGAACGCTGCGCCGTTCTTGATATAGTCAAGGTGGGCGCTGAGCTGCTTTTCAACGTCTGCTTCGCTGCCGGACTTGGGCTTTACGATGATGAGCTCGTCAAGGTGAACGCTCATCATGGGCACATAGATGGAATACTCATCGAGGAGGCTCAGATCCAGGCCAAGCAATGTCTCTGCGATCTCAGCGTCGGTTACCTGCTCGAAAGCCACCCAATCAACGCTCTCAAAAACTGCATTTGTGATGTCCTCTGCCGTACGGGTAGTCGTCTCGGGCTTGGAGCTTTCTGCGGTGCTTGCAGTGGAGCTGTTATCGCTTGCAGAGGAACTGCTGTCGCTTGCAGAGGAACTGCTGTCGCTTACGCTGCTGTCAGAACCGGAGTTGTTATTGTTGGAGCAGCCTGTGAATGCTGCGGTGACTACTGCAAGAGCAGCCATTGTTGCTAAAAACTTCTTCATGATGTTTTCCTTTCCCTTATCATTTCTTGTTCCTGAGCCGCTGGTGTAATGCAAACGGCAGCGGCTTCTTTTCTTTATCGTACCACGGAAGGTCCTCAAGGGTGACTACCCTCGGGTCCGTGAAAATACGCTTCATGAACGCTTCGTCCATGTACTTAGGATTTGGTCGCGGCATTCCGTTTTCGTCAAGGACTGCGTGCCAGTTATCGTCGGTATCATACACGAAACTTCCCCACCAGGGCAGCCACCAGAGCCAGGTCGCGCCGTCGTTCAGCATCTCGTCGGGCTCGGGAATGCTGCCGCATTCCGAAAGGGTTATCATCTTGCCGTGGGTGTAGCTGCTGACGCCTCTGAACCGTTCCAGCTGGGAACTGTGGTTCGGAACCTCGTCGTAGATGTCCTCTCCTGCGATGTCAAAGGTGTTAGGGCTGACTGCCATAAACGGCGCCTGACCATTCCACACCCATATGAGATTACGCAGCTTGTGCAGGTTCATGAACCTGTCGAAAATTGTGTACCAGAGCTTTTTGTATGCCGCTATGCTTTCGGGGTCCTGCTTTCCGGCTTCGGCGCGGTTTCCCCACCAGAACCAGTTCCCTGCCGCCTCGTGAAGCGGACGCCACAGCACAGGCACGTCAGCCTGCTCGAACATTTTCAGCGCGCCGGCAACGAGATCTATCTCGTATATCACGAAATCGTGCTCCGGTGTGCCCTCCTGCATTGCGCGGACTATATCGAATCCCGTTTTGTGGTCGTAATTCGTCGTCTTATAATAGAACGAGCAGCATTTCGCGATGTCCTCCATGTCGTCGGGGGCGTTCCAGTGCCAGCACATGGTGAGTATCCCACCCGTGCGCCGCGCCCAGTCCAGCGCCCTGCCCAGCTGGTCGTAGCCCCGGGCAAGCCCGCTTATCCCCATGAAGTCATAGCCGCGTATCGCGGGTATCTTTCCAGTGGCGTTCCAGTAAACGAGATCCTCTTTTTCGTCCTCCCACAGATACTGCTGACCTGAGATGAACTTCCTGCCGTAGCAGCTTTTGAGGTATTCCCACAGGCGACGGGTATTGGGGGTGGGGTCTGGGGTAACAAGTCTGTCAGGATCGACGGGCATTGCTGAAAGCTTCTTTTCAAGCGCGTCAAAGTCTGTTCTGTAATTCGTCATTGAAGCTCCTCCGAAAGTAGTTATCCGGCACGACATTGCAAAGTATACCGTATCATTGTGAAAACAGTGTGAAAGTCGTGTGGTTCTGCCATGCTTTTTTTACATGCCAGTCAACAGGACGCAATGCGCCCGCTTCTGATATTCTGACCGCATATAGCTAAAAAAAAAGCGGTAATTACCGGCACCATATCATACCGGAACACATATCATAAATGGGAAGGAAAATCCCGATAATTTTGAATATCATGGAGGTATTTTATGGCAGAATTCACCAATCAGGCTATCCTGAGATATAATAACACCGTCACAAATTCAAATATCGTTGTCGGCAACATCGTACAGTCGCTGGAAATAAGCAAGACCGCAGTACGCGCTGAGTACTCAGCAGACGATGATACGACATTCGTTATAAGTCTTACAAACAGCGGTACAACTGCTTACACCGGTCTGACCGTGACCGACAATCTCGGCGCTTATGTCTGGAACGAAACCGTACTCGTTCCCCTGGCATATATCGACGGCTCGCTGAAATACTATATCAACGGAGTGCTCCAGCCAGACATCGAACCGAAAGTCGGTAACAGCCTTATCATAACAGGCGTGAACGTTCCTGCAAACGGAAACACGACGCTGATATATGAAGTGTCACCCAACAGTTATGCTCCCCTTGACGCCAATGGCGCGATCACAAATACTGCAACTGCAGATGGAGCGGGTCTTGCGGAACCCGTCGCCGCGGACGAAGTGATAACCCCGGTGAGCGGAGTACAGCTTTCGATAAGCAAGGCGATAAGTCCTGCGACTGTAACCGCAAACGGACAGGTAACTTATACCTTTGTTATCCAGAATACCGGCAATGCACCGGCTGACGCCGCTCTCGGCGCAATAGTCGAGGACGTATTCGATCCGGTGCTCAGGAACCTCACGGCTTCCTACAACGGCAAAACGCTTACCCCCGGCACCGAATACACCTACGACCAGACTACTGGCAAATTTGCAACGACACCGGGTACTATAACTGTTGCAGCGGCGCAATACACCCGTGACGAGGCTACCGGCGCAATAATCACAACGCCCTCCGTCGGGACGCTCACAGTTACCGGAAACATCTGATGTTTTAAAAAACCAGTGGCGCTGTAAAAAAAACAAAAGAAAAGGCTGCATCCCGAAAAAAACAAGGATGCAGCCTTTTTTGTGGTATAATGTAATTGTGCAAAAACAAACCCCACAAGAACATTATACAGCATATCAGCTGAAATTACCAGTAGAAATTGAAAAA
>ERZ1027059.23-NODE-23-length-59471-cov-10.367409_pt1 | contig 59471 bp, 48 predicted proteins | sample MGYA00519425_ERZ1027059 | MGnify/ENA primary metagenome ERZ1027059 (study PRJEB26926, sample SAMN06164566) | human gut metagenome | biome: ENVO:00009003; feature: ENVO:2100002; material: ENVO:00002003 | host: Homo sapiens | place: USA | collected 2012 ... | reverse complement strand
TGCATCCTTGTTTTTTTCGGGATGCAGCCTTTTATTTTTGTTTTTTTACAGCGCCAATAATTCCGAATTCCGCATTCCGAATTCCTAATTAGAATTTAACTTTCCCGGGGACGTCTGACGGTGCGCTGACGAGTTCTGCAAAAAGCTCGCTGTAGCTGAGTTTCCCTGATTTGAGCAGCACGGCGCCTGCGCGCATGTTCACGGGGATTTCAGCGCCGTTGTGGGGAACGCATTCGCCATTGTGCGAGAGTACCCTTTTCGCAAGCGCTTCCACGGCTGATTTGTCTGAAAGCCCGGTCATCATCACGAATTCATCGCCGCCTATGCGGAACATCATCATGCCGTCGGTGCATTCGCGGTCAATTCGGTGCAGGCATTCCAGGATGACCTTGTCGCCGGCGTCGTGACCGAGTGTGTCGTTTATTTCCATGAGATGCGAGGTGTCAAAGCTGAGTGCGTAAGTCCCCTGTTTTGAGCGGATATAATCGTAAAGCTCGGAAATATCGTATTTGTTCGTCATGATAAGCTCTCCTTCACGCATAAAGTGCCTGGGAAAATCCAGACGCGGACACAGACCGGAAAAGCGCCAGCTCCTGCGGTATTCAGACGGAGTAACGCCCCACACGCGGGAAAACGCCCGTGTGAAAGCTTCCGCGCTGCCCCAGCCGAATTCCAGCGCGATATCCAGCGCGGTGCGGTCAGTCTGCTGGAGTTCACGGGCTGCTGCGGTGAGCCGCCGGCGCGTGACGTAATCCCCGACGCTTTTGTTGAACACGCTGCGGAACAGTTTCTGCAGCCCGGAAAGCGAGCAGCAGGCGGCTTTGGCGCATTGTTCCTGCGAGAATTCACCGGACAGGTCATGTTCGATGTATTCCAGCGCGGCTGTGAGCGAATTCAGCTTGTCGGCGTCCATGTCGGTTCCCCTTTCGGTTTAGTGTAAGGTAACCTCTAAAAACCTCTTTCACGGCAGATTCCTATGACTTATATCATCTGCTTCGTTGTCAAACCTTGAAATACATACAGTATTACTGCGGTTTGACGCCTTGCATCTGATATAAGTCATGTACGGAATCTGCTCGTGTCCCGGTTTTTAGAGGTTACCGTAAGCTTACAATTACATTATAGCGTAAAGGAAGGCTTTTGTCTTGATAATTTGAGTAAATCAGAGCATTTCTGCCGCTTTTTCAGGGAGCTCGCAGAACTCGCGTATTTCCGGCACCGGACGGTTCATCTGACCGAAACCATACGCCGCGCGTATGAACTGAACTCCCGCAAAGTCCGCGGAATCAAGGTCGCCCTGGGTGTCGCCGATGTATACTGCCTTTTCGATATTGTTTCGTTCAACGACCAGTTTTATGTTTTCGCCCTTTGAAAGCCCGGTAGCGCCCGCGCTCTCAAAATCGTCGAAAATGTCGCGCATTCCTGCAAAATCAAGGAAGCACTGTATGTATCCGTCCTGGCAGTTGCTGACTATTATCAGCGTGTATGTTTTCTTGAGCGTTTCCAGCGTTTCGCGGAGCCGGGGGTAGAGTACCCCGCCGTGTTGAGCGATGTATTCCAGCTCGTATATCACGCACTCCCGGAGCACTTTCCGGCGCAGTTCGTCCGGGGCGTCCGGCAGCGCAAGCGGGAATATCTGGTCCAGCGTTTTTCCCATGTAGCTGCGGGTGTCGGCGGGGGTGAGCACCCTGCTTATTTCAGGGTACCTGCGGAAAACGATGTTCCACGAAGCGCATACGCTTTCAGAACTGTCCCAGAGGGTGCCGTCAAGGTCGAAAATCAGTGCCTTATTCATTTTTCTTCTCCTTTTGTGTGTTCATTATTGTAATTATACAATGAACCGGCGCGTTTGTCAATCGGCGTAAACTTTGTGCTTGCATTTTTCCTGGATTTGTGATATACTAAATAAGATAATGCAGTTTTATGCCCATTTGCGGCATTACTGCGGTAAACAGGAGATGCATAAATGCCAAAGGAAAACAATTACAACGACCTTGTGTCGCTGAAAGGTCCTGACCAGGTGCGCCTGCGTCCGGGCGTTATCTTCGGTTCGGACAGCGTGGACGGCTGCCGTCACTCGGTTTTTGAGATAATCTCGAACTCCATCGACGAGGCGCGCGAGGGCTACGGAAAGCGCATAATCATCACGCTGCACGCCGATAAGTCCATAACCGTCGAGGACTATGGACGCGGTATCCCGATTGATTTCAACAAGGCTGAGGATAAGTACAACTGGGAGCTTGCATTCTGCACGCTGTATGCGGGAAGCAAGTACAATAACAATTCCGGGGGAAACTACTCCTTTGCCCTGGGACTTAACGGTCTTGGTCTGTGCGCGACGCAGTTCGCAAGCGAATATATGGAAGTCGAGAGTCACAGAGGGCAGTGGAATTACTCACTGCGCTTTGAAAAGGGCTTCAATGTCACCCAGGACGAGCGCGGGTTCAAGAAGTCCCGCGGCGACGGCACCACTGGCACAAAGATACACTGGAAGCCGGACCTTGAGGTGTTCACGGATATAAACGTAGGCGCCGATTACCTCGCTGATATCCTGCGCAGGCAGGCTGTAGTCAACGACGGCGTGGAACTTGTGCTGAAAGACGAGCACGAGGACGGAACATTCACCGAGCAGATATTCTGCTATGAAAACGGCATCAGCGACTACCTGCTGGAAGTAGTCGGCGATAAGTCGCTGACAACTCCCCAGCACTGGACTGCCGAGCGCCAGGGCCGCGACCGCGAGGACAAGGACGAATACAAGCTGAAAATGAATGTCGCATTCACATTCAGCAAGGAAGTCCAGTTCATCGAGCACTATCACAACTCCAGCTGGCTGGAACACGGAGGAAGCCCGCAGAAAGCCCTGCAGAAGGCGTTTCTGTCCCAGATAGACGGCTACCTTAAAAACGGGAACAAGTACAACAAGGGCGAAAAGAGCATCAAATGGGAGGACGTTGAGGACTGCCTGGTGTTCATTTCAAACAATTTCTCGACCCAGGCAAGCTACGAGAATCAGACGAAAAAGGCCGTCACCAACGAGTTCATCACCGAAGCGATGACTGAATGGCTGAAGCATCAGCTTGAAGTCTACTTCCTTGAGAACCCCGACGAAGCCGTAAAGATAGGCACCCAGGTGCTGATAAACAAGCGTTCCCGTGAGAATGCCGACAAGGTGCGCCAGAGCACTCTGCAGAAGCTCACAGGAACCATCGACCTCACCAACCGCATAGACAAGTTCGTGGACTGCCGCAGCAGGGACGTTTCCCGGCGCGAGGTCTACATCGTGGAGGGTGATTCGGCGCTGGGTTCAGTAAAACTTGCGCGCGACGCGGAATTCCAGGCGGTCATTCCGGTAAGGGGTAAGATACTCAACTGCCTGAAGGCAAGCTACGACAAGATATTCAAGAGCGAGATAATCACCAACCTGATAAAGGTGCTGGGCTGTGGCGTGGAGGTCAAGACAAAGGCGAACAAGCAGCTTTCCACGTTCAACCTTGACAATCTGCGCTGGAACAAGATAGTTATCTGTACCGATGCCGACGAGGACGGCTTCCAGATACGCACGCTCATCCTCACGATGATACAGGAGCTTTGCCCCACGCTCATTGAAAAGGGCTATGTCTACATCGCGGAGTCCCCTCTGTATGAGATAACCACGAAAGAGCGCACCTATTTCGCCTACACCGAGCCTGAAAAGACGAAGATACTCGGCATGATAGGCGACGCAAAGTACACCATTCAGCGAAGCAAAGGTCTTGGTGAGAACGACCCCGACATGATGAGCCTCACCACCATGAACCCGGAAACGCGCCGTCTGATAAAGGTCAATCCCACCGATGTGGAAGCCACCCGCGAGATGTTCGACGTGCTTCTCGGCAACGACCTTGAGGGACGTAAGCGCTTCATCAAGGAAAACGGCAGCAAATACCTTGCCGCCGCTGATATCAGTTAATTCCACGATAAAGGAAGATAGATTTGAAGAAAAACACTCCAAAGAAGCAGCCCAAGAGGTTCAGTTCCCCGATAGCGGGGGCTTACATCGAGGGCAGCGGAATAGTCGAGCAGAAGGACATCGTAAGCACCCTAGAAGAAAACTACATGCCCTATGCGATGAGCGTCATCGTCAGCCGCGCGCTGCCGGAGATAGACGGCTTCAAGCCGTCGCACCGCAAGCTGCTCTATACCATGTATAAAATGGGACTTCTGACGGGAAACCGCACGAAATCCGCAAATATCGTAGGTCAGACCATGAGGCTGAACCCCCACGGCGACGCTGCGATATATGAGACAATGGTGCGTCTTGCGCGCGGAAACGAAGCGCTCCTGCATCCCTATGTTGACAGCAAGGGTAACTTCGGCAAGGCGTATTCCCGCGATATGGCATACGCGGCTTCGCGATACACCGAAGCAAAGCTGGAGCCGATAAGCGGCGAGCTTTTCGCAGAGATAGACAAGGACGCCGTGGACATGGTGCCCAATTACGACAACACCATGCTGGAGCCGAGCCTTTTCCCGGTGAGATACCCGGCAGTGCTGGTCAACAGTAATTTCGGTCTGGCGGTTTCCATGGCAAGCAACATCTGCTCGTTCAACCTCAGCGAGATATGCGAGACTACCATCGCGCTGATGAAAGACCCGGAGCACAACGCGCTTTCCACGCTTAAAGGTCCTGATTTCCCCGGGGGAGGCTACATCGTTTACGACGAAGCCGAGATGAACAAGATCTATCGCACCGGTACGGGTGCGGTGAAAGTCCGCGCGGTGTACAATTACGACCCGGACGCGCGCTGCATCGAGGTAACGCAGATACCCCCGACCACCACTATCGAAGCGATAATCGACAAGGTGGTGGAACTCGTCAAGGACGGAAAGGTCAGGGAGATATCCGACGTCCGCGATGAAACGGACTTATCGGGACTTCGCCTTGCATTCGACCTGAAAAAGGGTCAGGACCCCGACGCAGTAATGAACAAGCTGTTCAGACTTACCCCGCTGCAGGATAATTTCAACTGCAACTTCAACGTGCTGATAAACGGAACTCCGCGCGTAATGGGCGTTTACGAGATACTGAACGAGTGGACGATATTCCGTCGCGACTGCGTAAAGCGCCGCGTGGCGTTCGACCTCAAAAAGAAGAAAGAGAAGCTGCACCTGTTAAACGGTCTGAAGAAGATACTTCTTGACATCGACTATGCGATAAAACTTATCCGCGAGACCGACGAGGAAGCCGAGGTAGTGCCGAACCTGATGATAGGATTCGGCATCGACGAGGTGCAGGCTGAGTACGTCGCAGAAATAAAGCTGCGCCACATCAACCGCGAATATATCCTCAAGCGCACCCAGGAAACAGCCGACCTCGAAAAAGAGATAGCGGACATGGAGGATATCCTCGGCAGCGACAACCGCGTGAACAAGCTGATAATCGAGGAACTCCGCGATATTTCCAAGAAATACGGGCAGCCGCGCCGCACAATGTTCCTGTACGACGTGGAGGAGTCCGCAGCCGACGTTGAGGAGCCTGTGAAGTACGGTCCGGTGAACATATTCCTCACCAGGGAGGGGTATTTCAAGAAGATAACCCCGCAGTCGCTGCGCATGAGCAATCAGCATAAGCTGAAAGAAAACGACGAGATAATCTATTCCGGCGAAGTAAACGGCGGCGCGGAACTTCTGTTCTTCACGGACAGGCACCAGGTCTACAAGACGCGCTGCGCTGATTTCGACGAAACAAAGGCGAGCACGATGGGGGATTACGTCCCCGCAAAGCTTGGGTTCGACGACGGCGAGAGCATTCGCTTCATGGCAGTGACGGAGGATTACAGCGAAACTCTCGTGATGTTCTTCCGCAACGGAAAGTGCGCGAAAGTGCCGCTTTCCAGCTATGAGACCAAGACGCGCCGCAGGAAGCTTTCCGGCGCATACTCCGACCTGTCGGAGCTTGTGGGGATATTCCTGATAAGGGGCGACGCGGATTTCGTGCTGAAATCCACCGCGGGCAAGGCGCTGACGTTCAACACGGCGCTTGTGCTCCCCAAGGCTGCGCGCGACACCCAGGGCGTGCAGGTAATGCGCCTGACCAAAGCGGAACTTGCGGGCGCTTATCCCGCAGAACAGAGCGGCGTAAAGGATATCGAGGCGCTGCGCATAAAGTCCATTCCCTCAGCGGGAACGGCAACGGACGAAGATATAGACCAGATAACACTCATCTGAAAACGGAGGACATAACATGCTCACAGATATTGAGATCGCACAGCAGGCGAAAATGAAGAAGATCACCGAGATCGCTGCAAATCTCGGCATTGATGAAGAGGAAACAGAGCCTTACGGGCACTACAAGGCAAAGCTGTCCCAGAAGCTGTTCAACAGGCTTGCCGACAAGCCGGACGGAAAGCTGATACTTGTGACTGCCATCAATCCTACCCCGGCAGGCGAGGGCAAGACCACGACTTCCGTTGGCCTGTGCGAAGCCATGAACAAGACCGGCAGAAAGGCTATCCTTGCCCTGCGCGAGCCGTCCCTCGGACCGGTGTTCGGCATCAAGGGCGGCGCTGCAGGCGGCGGTTATTCCCAGGTGGTGCCGATGGAGGACATCAACCTGCACTTCACGGGGGATATGCACGCCATCACCGCTGCAAACAACCTGCTCGCAGCCCTCATGGATAACCACATTCAGCAGGGAAACGCACTCGGCATCGACGTGCGCAGAATTCTCTTCAAGCGCGTTCTCGATATGAACGACAGGGCGCTGCGCAACTGCGTTATCGGCATGGGCGGCAAGGTCAACGGAATCCCCCGCGAGGATCATTTCCAGATCACCGTTGCGAGCGAGATAATGGCGATACTCTGCCTTGCTTCCGACCTTGAGGACTTAAAGGAGCGCCTTGGAAATATACTGGTAGCCTACACATATTCCGGGGAGCCGGTTTTCGCACGCGACCTGCACGCAGTCGGCGCTATGACCGCGCTTCTCAAGGACGCGATCAACCCGAACCTCGTACAGACGCTCGAGGGCAACCCCGCGCTTATCCACGGTGGCCCGTTCGCAAATATCGCACACGGCTGCAATTCCGTGAGGGCGACAAAGCTTGCGATGAAGCTTGCTGATTACACCATCACTGAAGCCGGCTTCGGCTCTGACCTCGGAGCTGAGAAGTTCTTTGACATCAAGTGCCGCTGCGCCGGGCTCAAGCCTGACTGCACCGTGCTGGTAGCCACTATCCGCGCGCTGAAGTACAACGGAGGCGTTGCAAAGCCCGACCTCACCAAGGAGAACGTGGAAGCGCTCGAAAAGGGCATCGTTAATCTCGGCGTGCACATTGAGAACCTCAAGAAGTTCGGCGTGCCGGTCGTTGTTGCGATAAACCATTTCTACACCGATACCGACGCTGAGATAGCAGTCGTTAAGGATTACTGCGAGAAGCACGGCGCAAAGGTGGCGTTCTCCGATGTGTTCCTTAAGGGCGGAGAAGGCGGCATTGAGCTTGCAGACGCAGTTGTCGGGACCATTGAGAGCACCAGGAGCGAATACAAACCCCTGTACGATGAGAAACTCACCGTCAGAGAGAAGCTCGACATCATCGCAAAGGAGATCTACCGCGCAGACGGCGTGAATTTCACACCCAAGGCTGCAAAGGCGCTCAAGGAGATAGAAGCGCTCGGTCTGGACAGAGTTCCGGTGTGCGTTGCAAAGACGCAGTACTCGCTGTCCGACGACCCCGCCAAGCTTGGCAAGCCGGAGCATTTCACCATAACCGTCAGCGACGTCAGGGCTTCCGCGGGCGCCGGGTTCGTGGTAGTTTACACCGGCGATGTTATGGTAATGCCGGGTCTGCCTAAAGTCCCCGCTGCCGATAACATCGACGTTGACGCTGACGGAAAGATAACCGGTCTGTTCTGATGGAAGAATACGCTGAATACATCTCCCGCAGCCCCGAGGACACCGCGCGTATAGCCGCTGAGGTGGCTTCGCAGCTGAGGGCAGGGGACATCATTCTGTACGAGGGCGACATGGGCGCGGGCAAGACCACGTTCACAAAGGGACTTGCGGCAGCGCTGGGGATCAACGACCCGGTCACAAGCCCGACATTCGCGCTGGTGAATGAGTACCCCGAGGGGAGAATACCGCTGTTCCATTTTGATTTATACCGCATTGACAGCTACGACGACCTGTACGCGATCGGGTTCTTTGATTACCTCGACCGCGGGGGAATAATCGCAGCAGAATGGAGCGAGAACATCGAGGGCATCGGGCAGGAACTGTCCGGGGACGCTTCCCGCACGATACTGAAAATACGCATCGAGAAATCCGGCGAGAACGAGCGGCGCATAAAGGTCAGCGGGCATATCGTCTGCCCGATATGCGGCGGGGAAGTGTTCCGCGCCGATGTGAAGCGGACCGGTGAAACGGTGCGCGTCTGCGGGGCATGCAATGCGCTCTGGACAGGGGCGCGCATTTCCGCCGACAACAGCACGACGTTCCCGCTCTACATGGAAACCCACGGTCTTAAGCCGTTCTGGGACGAACTGGATAACAAGCGGTATCTGTGACGTTCCCGCGGGTGAAAAGGAAGTGAGATCATGATTTTAGGAATAGACAGTTCCGCAATAAGCGCCGGCTGCGCTCTCATGGACGACAGCGGCAGGATAATCGCGGAGCAGTTTCTCAATACGAAGCATACGCATTCCCAGACGCTACTGCCGATGGTGGAAAGCATGATGAAATGCGCAGGCGTGACTATCGACGATATCGACGCAGCGGCTGTTACGGTGGGTCCCGGTTCGTTCACGGGGCTGCGTATCGGCGTTTCTACCGTCAAGGGAATGTGCTTCGGCGCCGGGAAGAAATGCGTTGCCGTTTCCTCTCTGGAAGCTATCGCGTATAATTTCCCCGGTATCGACGGCACGATAGTCTGCTGTATGGACGCGCGCTGCGGACAGGTTTATAACGCGATATTCCGCAGCGAGGGCGGCGTCATCACGAGAATGTGCGCAGACCGCGCGATACGCCTTGAGGACCTTGCGCAGGAACTTTCCGGCATGTCCGGCAGGATAATTCTTGCGGGCGACGGTGCGGAACTTGCGCATAAGGCGACAGGGCAGAGGTACGAACTTGCGCCATATACGCTGCGCTATCAGCGCGGCAGCGGTGTGTGCTTTGCGGCGCAGGGAAAGGAACAGATCGACCCTGCAGCGCTCATGCCGAGTTATCTCAGGCTCCCGCAGGCAGAGCGCGAAAGACTGGCGCGCGAGGGGAAACCAGTCAGCGAGTAATTCCCGGGGAAACCCGAAAATAGCATTCTGAAAGAGAGGTTTTTGTTATGGTTAATCTTGTTAAGGGACAGAAAGTGGAACTCACAAAGAGCAATCCTGGTCTGACGAAGATCAACGCAGGTCTTGGATGGGACGTGAATGCGTTCGACAGCGGAACTGCATTTGATCTTGACACAGAGGTATTCCTGCTGGGCGACAACGGCAAGGTGACTTCTGACGGCGATTTCGTGTTCTATGGAAATTTGAAGCACGCTTCCGGTTCGGTGGAGCACACCGGCGATAACCGCGATGGTGCAGGCGATGGCGATGATGAAACTATAAAAATCGATCTCAGCCTTGTTCCGCAGAACATCAGCAGGATCGCATTTGCGGTAACTATTTACGACGCGGATGCACGCAACCAGAACTTCGGTCAGGTGCGCAATGCGTTCATCAGGGTGTATAACCCTGAAACCAACGAGGAGCTTATCCGCTATGACCTAAGCGAGGACTTTTCAATCGAAACGGCGCTGATAATCGCAGAGCTGTACCGTCACAACGGCGAGTGGAAGTTCAACGCGGTGGGCGCAGGCTATCAGGGTGGTCTTGAGGCCATCTGCCGCGGATATGGCGTAAATGTCTGATTTATAAGGAGAATTGTTTGACTGACTTTACATCGGAGATTGTTCGCTGACCGGGAGGTCTGCGGACTGCATTCCTCCCGGCGTTCACATGTAACTGACGAAACAAAGTGCTTTGGACGACCCAGGAGGACAAATATGAACCGTGAAAACAAGCGTAAGCAATACGAAAAGGGATATTACAAGACTCATCCGTGCAATGAAGTATTCACATGCCGCGTCTGCGGCAGGACGATAGTGCCCGGGGGCGCTGGCAGCGCTCACAGAAATCACTGCCCGAACTGCCTGACGAGCCTGCATGTCGATATCGAGCCGGGTGACCGTGCTTCCGACTGCGGTGGCATAATGGACGCCATCGCGCTGTGGGTGCGGAAAAACGGCGAGTGCGCGGTGATACACCGCTGCCGGCGCTGCGGCGCGCTTTCCAGCAACCGCGTGGCAGCCGACGATAACCCGATGAAACTGATGAGTATTGCGTTAAAGCCCCTGTGCGAGCCGCCGTTCCCCATCGAGAGGATAGAGGAACTGACGCGCCTTATGGGTGGCGATGGTTCGATGAAATAAGCTTAAGGGAGCTGCCCGTGGGGCGGTTCCCTTTTGTTTTTCTGGGCAACTTGCGTTATATAACATTTGTAACCAAATTGTAACCAGTTCGTAACTGTTATGTAATTGACATTATGACAAAATATGCTATAATAATTACAGAAGCCGTGACAAGGGGTGAATGCACGGCGCGGTTGGAATTAATGAGATGGAGGTAATTATGAACAGAAAAGCAAGAGTATCCCTGCTGGCTTCGGGAATAGTCGCGGCGTTCATGGCGATTGCGGCTGTGTTCATGCTGGGAAACATGGTGCCCACGGGGATCATGGAACACATCGAGGTCAACGGGCGCGTTATTCCGATGAACGGGGCGCGGCTGAATTACAAATTCGATGTTCCGGTGATGAAAAACGAACCAGTGGACGGCGTACTTGTAATGCGCGACGGCACGGAATACGGCATCAGCTGCAGCTTGGATTTCGATGTTTTCACCATTGACGATAAGTTCGGCATGTATGTTTTCGGCTGAAAATAATTATAAAGGCGCTCCGGTCGGGGCGCCTTTTTGATGTAATTCAGCAAAATTTGCGATGATACCGTATAAAATATTGACAATTCCGCATTTTAGTGATATAATAAATTGTTGAATTATGTGGCGCGGAGGTACTGCGCCGAAAGGCTGTGATATAATGCGGCATAACAATGCCGGTCATAATCGCTGTGACCGCAGATAAGTGATTTTTCCGTCATGCTGGCGGGTGATAATTTATAGTTGAAAGGATTGAAAGTTTTGTTCAGAGAAAACGAATACCGCACACAATACTGCAATGCGGTGACTGAGAACGATATAGGCAAGAAAGTAAGGGCTGCCGGCTGGGTAGAGAATATCCGCGACCACGGTGGCATCATGTTCATCGATCTGCGCGATCATTACGGCGTGGTACAGGTCGTGTTCCACAACGAAGCACTGCTGGAGGGTATCCACAAGGAGTGCGCAGTTTCCATCGCCGGTACTGTATTAAAGCGCGACGAGAGCACTTACAACGACAAGATCGAAACCGGTACTGTAGAGATCGAGGCTGAGGAAGTACGCATTCTGGGCAAGGTGACTGAGCAGCTGCCGTTCGAGGTGGCAACTTCCCGCGAGACCCGCGAGGACGTTCGCCTGAAGTACCGCTATCTCGACCTGAGAAACAAGAAGATGCATGACAATATCGTTATGCGTTCCAAGATAATCAGCTTCCTGCGCAACAAGATGAGCAGCATGGGCTTCCTGGAGCTCCAGACGCCTATCCTGTCCACGTCTTCCCCCGAGGGCGCAAGAGATTACCTTATCCCCAGCCGTAAGCACCACGGCAAGTTCTACGCTCTGCCCCAGGCTCCGCAGATCTTCAAGCAGATCTACATGGTTTCCGGCTTCGATAAGTACTTCCAGATCGCGCCCTGCTTCCGCGATGAGGACGCAAGAGCAGACCGCTCACCGGGCGAGTTCTATCAGCTGGACTTCGAGATGAGCTTCGCTACCCAGGAGGACGTTTTCGCAGTCGCTGAGGAGGTTCTCTCCGCTGTATTCTCCGAGTTCTCCGATAAGGCAGTTTCCCCTGCGCCGTTCAGACGCATCACATACAAGGAAGCTATGCTGAACTACGGTTCTGATAAGCCTGACCTGCGCAACCCGCTGATCATCAGGGAACTTTCCGACCTGTTCGTTGACAGCGACTTCAAGCCGTTCTGCAACAAGGTAGTCCGCGGTATCAGAGTTCCGGGAATGGCTAAGCAGTCCAAGACGTTCTTCAAGAGCATGGAAGAGTTCGCTACTGAAGAAGTCGGCATGAAAGGTCTCGGTTACTTCAAGGTCGAAGAGGGCGAGAACGGAATGTTCAAGTACAACGGCCCGATCGACAAGTTCCTGAACGACGACCAGCGCAGGGAACTGGCGACCCGCTGCGAGCTCGAAGTCGGCGATGTTCTGTACTTCATTGCAGACAGCAAGAAGAATGCGCCCAAGTTCGCGGGACAGATACGCACAGAGGTTGCAAAGCGCATGAACCTCATCGATGAGAGCCGCTTTGAACTCTGCTTCATCGTGGACTTCCCGATGTATGAGCTGGACGAGGAGACCGGCAAGATCATCTTCACACACAACCCGTTCTCCATGCCGCAGGGTGGTCTGGACGCGCTGCTGAACAAGGATCCGCTGGATATCCTGGCTTATCAGTACGATATCGTATGCAATGGCGTTGAGCTTTCTTCCGGTGCAGTTCGTAACCATGACCTCGACATCATGATCAAGGCGTTCGAGATAGCAGGCTACACCGAAGAGGACGTTGCAAGCAAGTTCGGCGCGCTTTACAATGCGTTCAAGTTCGGTGCTCCTCCTCATGCTGGTATGGCTCCCGGTGTTGACCGTATGATCATGCTGCTGACCGGCGAAGAGAGCATTCGCGAGATAATCGCGTTCCCGCTGAACTCCAACGCGCAGGATCTGCTTCTCGGTGCGCCTACCGAGGTTACAGAGCAGCAGCTGCGTGAGGTACACATCAAGGTACGCAAGCAGATGTGATAGACAAAAATGGAGGGCTGGAAAGTCCTCCATTTTTAATATGCATAGAAACACGGCAGGTCATTGCGATCTGCCGTGTTGTTTTATTCAGTTTTTATTACTCAGCAGCCTTTTTAGCCGGCTTGCCGGTGTAAAGCTGGTAGTAACGACCCTGCTCTTCAATAAGCTTGTCGTGGCTTCCGCGCTCGATTATGCGCCCCTGTTCAAGTACCATTATGCAGTCGGAGTTGCGCACCGTGGAAAGTCTGTGGGCAATTACGAACGTGGTTCTTCCGCTCATCAGCTTATCCATGCCGTCTTGCACAAGGCGCTCGGTTCTGGTATCGATGGAGGAAGTCGCCTCGTCGAGTATCAGTACGGGCGGGTCTGCAACAGCGGCTCTTGCTATCGCGAGAAGCTGGCGCTGTCCCTGCGAGAGATTTGCACCGTCGCCTGTCAGCATGGTGTCGTAGCCGTCGGGCAGGCGCTTTACGAAGCTGTGCGCATTCGCGAGTTTCGCAGCCGCGATGCATTCCTCGTCGGTGGCGTCAAGGCGGCCGTAGCGGATATTGTCCATTACCGTGCCGGTAAACAGGTGAGTGTCCTGGAGGACAAGTCCCAGTGAACGGCGCAGGTCAGCCTTCTTTATCTTGTTGATGTTGATGTCGTCGTAGCGTATCTTACCGTCCTGGATATCGTAGAAGCGGTTGATGAGGTTCGTGATGGTGGTTTTTCCGGCACCTGTGGAACCCACAAACGCGATCTTCTGACCGGGTTCTGCATGTAGTTTGATGTCGTGGAGCACCATTTTCTTTTCGTCGTAGCCGAAGTCAACGCCGTCGAATACCACGCTTCCCTCAAGCTTGCGGTAGCTTACGGAACCGTCCGCGGTGTGCGGGTGCTTCCATGCCCAGACGCCGGTGCGTTCTTTGCTTTCGGTGATGGTGCCGTCGTCTGCGATCTTTGCATTGACGAGTTCAACGTAGCCGTCGTCGATCTCGGGCTTTTCGTCAAGCAGGCTGAATACACGCTTTGCGCCAGCCATTGCCATAACGACTGCGTTTATCTGCTGGCTGACCTGGATGACCGGCTGCGAAAAGCTTTTGTTCAGCGTCAGGAATGCCACCAGCGTGCCGATGGTGAGTCCGGTGGTCTCTGCACCCAGGACGAGCGAGAGAACAGCGCCGACAGCAACGCAGAGAACGTAGCTGATGTTTCCGAGGTTAGCGCTGACAGGCATCAGGATATTCGCGAACTTGTTTGCGTTATCAGCGGAAACACGGAGTTCGTCGTTTATCCTCCGGAATTCTTCCAGGTTCTTTTCTTCGTGGTTGAAGACCTTTACGACCTTCTGACCTTCCATCATCTCTTCGATGTAGCCGTTAACTCTGCCGAGGTCCTTCTGCTGTGCGCCGAAGTACTTTGCGGATTTGCCGCCGATCTTTCCGGCTGCGAGCATCATTACAACGACCATTGCAACGGTGAGTATCGTCAGCGGGACGCTCAGCACGATCATGCTGACGAACGTGATTATCAGCGTTACGCCGGAATTCACCATCTGCGGTATACTCTGGCTGATGAGCTGACGGAGCGTATCAACGTCGTTGGTGTAGATCGACATGATATCGCCGTGCGCGTTCTGGTCGAAGTACTTTATCGGCAGGGACTCCATGTGCGTGAATATATCGTTTCTGATATCGCGCATGGTGCCCTGGGTGATGTAGATCATCAGTCTGTTATAGGTGAATGACGCCGCGATACCTACCACGTAAATGAGCGCGATACGTACCAGCGCGCCGAGCAGCGGTCCGAAATCCGCTTCACCGCCGGCGTTTACGGCATTGAGCATCGGCGTGATGTAGTCGTCGATGAGGCTCTGCATGAATAGCATTCCCACCAGAGTGGAAATTGCAGTTATCAGAATGCATACGAGCACGAGTATAAAGCGGAACTTATAGCGCTTCATCATATAACCAAGCACGCGCTTCAGTACCTTGAAATCCATGTTCTTGCGGTTCAGCTGAGCGGGCTGACGTTTGTTTCCCATTGTTTTTGCCATAATTCCACCCCCTTAGTCGTTAGGCTTGTCGAAATCTCCACCAGACTGGGTCTGGAGTGTGTAGATCTCGCTGTATATCTTGTTGTTCTTCAGCAGATTTTCGTGTGTGTCGAAGCCGCAAATGCGCCCGTCGTCCATAACGATTATGCGGTCAGCTTCCTGCACGCTGGAGATACGCTGGGCGATGATGAGCTTTGTCGTGCCGGGTATCTTCTGCGCGAACGCCTGGCGTATCTTGGCGTCGGTGGCTGTATCGACCGCGCTGGTGGAGTCGTCGAGAATGAGTATCTTCGGGCTCTTCAGAAGCGCTCTTGCGATACACAGGCGCTGCTTCTGTCCACCGGAAACATTAGTGCCGCCCTGCTCGATCATTGTGTTGTAGCCGTCGGGCATCTTGTCGATGAATTCATCGGCGCAGGCAAGTCTGCAGGCTTCCGCGCATTCTTCCTCGGTTGCATTCTCGTTGCCCCAGCGGAGGTTGTCGAGAATAGTGCCCGAGAACAGCACGTTTTTCTGCAGCACGACTGCTACCTGGTCGCGGAGCAGTTCCAGATCGTACTTGCGCACGTCTGTGCCGCCCACGCGGACTTCACCGCTGTCAACGTCGTAAAGGCGGCTGATGAGGTTCGCAAATGTGGATTTACCGCAGCCCGTGCCTCCGATGATACCGATGGTTTCACCGGCGTGGATATGCAGGTCGATGTCTGTAAGGACTTCCTCGCCGCCGTCCATGTCGGATCTCTTTTCCTTAAGCTGGTCGGTTTTGTGCTTGTATGCGAAGCTAACGTGGTCGAAATCAATGGAACCGTTGGGAATTTCAGTGATGGGGTCAGCGGGGTTAGTGATGTCGGATTTTTCGTTGAGTACCTCGCAGATACGTCTTGTGCTGGCAACGGACATCGTTATCATAACGAAGATCATGGACAGCATCATCAGGGACATCAGCGCGCTCATGACATAGCTGAACATGGAAGTCAGCTCACCGGTGGTCATAGTCCCGCCGACGATGAACTGCGCGCCGAACCATGATATCAGCAGAATGCAGGCGTAGATGACGAACATCATGACGGGGTTGTTCCAGGATATGATCTTCTCAGCTGTGATGAACATTTTGTACAGGTTGCCGGAAGCGCCTACAAACTTCTTGTTTTCATAATCCTCGCGGACAAAGCCCTTTACAACGCGGATACCGGAGATGTTCTCCTGGACGCTGGCGTTGAGGTCGTCGTACTTTGTGAACACCTTGTAGAAAACCTTGTTGGCATTAAGGACGATTATCGCTAGTACGCTCCCCAGGACCACCAGTGCGCCGAGGAATATCAGGCTGATTTTAGGATTGATGATGATGCACATCACCATGCTGCTTATCAGCATTATAGGAGCGCGCACCGCTATGCGGATTATCATCTGGAATGCATTCTGCAGGTTGGTGACATCTGTCGTCATGCGTGTGACAAGTCCTGCGGTGCTGAACTTGTCGATGTTTGAGAACGAGAATGTCTGGATATTAGCGAACATTGCGTCGCGCAGGTTACAGGCAAAGCCAGCGGAAGCGTTAGCCGCGTACTTTCCCGCAAGCGCGCCGAAGGCAAGGCTCATGAATGCCATGACGAGCATAACGCCGCCGTAGATGAAAACTTTCGACAGGTCACCGGCACCGTCGTTGCCGTTTATGCCCTTATCGATGATGGACGCTGTGACGAATGGTATCAGCACTTCCATCACGACTTCAAGAATAGTGAAGAGGGGAGTGAGCAGCGTTGATTTTTTGTATTGCTTTATCTGCGCTGCGAGTGTTTTTATCATGCTTTTGTCCTCCTTGTGTTTTATTTCTGCATTGATTAGTTGCCTTATTATTATAGTACATATTTTTTATAATGTAAATTCACTAATCTGACATAAATTCGCATATCTGCGCCGTCACTTTAGGTTAAATTTACTAAGGTAATTTGTTTGCAAAACCGTACCCGCATAATATCCCCGCAAATCGCACTGTTATGCGTTTCGTCGGGACTTGCGATTTCATTTGTTTTTCACAATCATGGGGATTGAAAAACTGAAAATTGTGTGATATAATTGTGTAATAGCTGAGAATACACGCAGAACAGGTTATCAGGGAGGAGGGAACAGATGAAAAGGCTACGCGAAAAGCTGAATGAAATATGCAGAAAGCTGCTTCCTCTGCTGAGAAGAATGTTCGTCCTGCCGCCCGGCGTAATTCTTGTTCTGTTCCCCGCGACGATGGTCATGTGCATCATCGCACTGAATAACCGCGGAATGTTCCCGTCGCTGGAATATCTGGTCTACCTTGTTTCGGCATATGCGCTGGCTGTGCTGATAATCGGGCTGGGGGACATTTCCCGCTATTTCGCGCGGAAAATGCACGGCAGCCGCGTCTGGCGCTGGGCAAACAGAAATCCGATAGCCAGCCTTTTCATCAGCGATTTCCGGTTCCGCGGGGAGCTTTCACTGTATCAGGGACTGCTGATGAGCACGCTTTTCGCGGTTTTCAAGGGGGCGGCTGCGATATTCTATCAGTCGCCGTGGTTTGCTGCAGTCGCGGGGTACTACGTTATTTTTGGTGCGTCAAGGCTGCTTCTGGTGCGCAGCTACCGCAAGTCCCAGCGCACCGACGGAGAGGAGCGGCGCCGTCGCGAGCTGAAGGGCTACCAGCAGTGCGCGTGCCTGATGTTCCTGCTGAATATCGGTATGGCGGTAATGGCAGCCCAGCTTATCTTTGAGGAACACACTATCGCGTATCCGGGTTCCGTTATTTACATAACCGCCGCGTATACGTTCTATATTCTCACGCTTTCGGTGGTGAATGTCGTGAAATTCCGCAGGCTGAACAGCCCGGTGCTTTCGGCTTCAAAGGCGCTGAACCTCGCTGGCGCGCTTATGTCGCTGTTCACGCTGCAGAATGCGCTTACTTCGCGGTTCGGCAGCGGCGACAGCAACTTCCGGCTGGTGATGAACAGCGTCGTGGGACTTATCGTGTGCCTTTCCGTGCTGGCTATGGCTGTGTATATGCTGGTGCATTCCACCCGTGAAATGAAAAAAACGGCGGCCGGCGCAGATATCTCTTGACAAAAGTGAATTGTTATGCTATACTATCCTTAACAGAGCATGACATGTTCATGCATAAAGGAGGTCTTTTTATGGAGATGGAAATTGCTGCATTATCTATGAATATGGCAATGGCTAATGTTCAGAACGGCATATCCGTAGGCATGATGAAAAAGACTATGGAGGCCAATCAGCAGAGCATGGAGGTTATCACTGATATGCTCAATAACATGCCTTCCCCGGACGGAAAGGGTACTGTCCTTAACGTCAAAGTCTGATAAAAGGCTATTTTCGGAGCCGCTCTGCAACGAGCGGCTTTTGTTTTATGAGGTGACGATATGGATCCTATCACACAGTTCGACTTTTCGATACTGCATTTCATTCACGATAACATTTCCTGCGGGTTTATGGATTTCCTGATGCCAAAGGTTACCTGGCTGACGGAAATGGGCGCAGTGTGGCTGCTGGCGGCTGCGCTGTTCCTGATATTCAGGCGTTACCGCGCTAGCATCGCTATCGCCGGCGGAATTCTCGCGAGCCTGCTTTTCGGCAACCTGCTGCTCAAGCACATAGTCGCGAGGGCGCGCCCCTGCTGGTTGGAGCCGACATTCCAGATGCTGATCGCGGTTCCGCATGATTATTCGTTTCCGTCGGCGCATTCTATGGTTTCGTTTGCAGCAGCGGTCGCGATATTCCATTATAATAAGAAAGCGGGAATCCCCGCGCTGGTGATCGCGGCGCTTATCGCATTCTCGCGGCTGTATCTGTTCGTGCACTTCCCGACGGACGTTCTCGTGGGCATTCTCATGGGAATTGGACTTGGCATTGCGGCGTTTGTGATCACTGACAAGGTCGCTGACAGAATAAACAGGAAAAAGATCAAGGGCTGATAAAAACCGGCATTCGTTTACGCGAGTGCCGTTTTTTTGTATACCCCCTTGACAAAATCTTCCCACTGTGCTATAATGTCATCAAGATATCAAATTGATATCATATTGTATTGGAAACGGGAGGTCACTATGAAAGACATCGACAAGAAAATTAACTACGAGGAAAAGGAACTGAAGGCTGCAAGCGGCTGGGGCGTGCTGTTCCTGACGATAATTCTGTATCTGGCAGCGCTGGCGGCTGTTATGATCTGCGCTATGAACACTTCAGAATATGATTTCACCGGTTATGATGCGGGGCTGATAGTTGGTATCGTGTGGCTATGCATCGGTTGGTTTCCGTTTATCGGGCTGCGCGTTATAAAGCCTAACGAGGCGCTTGTCCTGACGCTTTTCGGCAAGTACATCGGTACGCTAAAGCGCGAGGGCTTCTATTTCGTGAATATATTCAGCACCCCGGTGACTGTAAAGAGCCAGGCAGGCGCGAAGCCCGGGGTTCCCCACACGAAGATATCGCTGAAAGCCATGACCCACGACAACCGCAAGCAGAAGATAAACGACCAGATGGGCAACCCCATCGAAGTCGGCATAGTAGTTATATGGCGCGTGGTGAATACCGCGAAGGCGCTGTTCAACGTTGACGATTACGAGGATTTCATGTCGATACAGGCGGATTCCACCCTGCGCGACGTGGTGCGCTGCTATCCGTACGACTCAACGGATTCTGACGAAATGTCGCTGCGCGGTTCCTCTCAGGAGGTATGCGAAAAGCTGAAAGCGACCCTGCAGGAGCGCGTTGAGAATGCTGGACTTGAGATAATCGAAGCACGCATAACTCACCTTGCATACGCGCCGGAAATCGCGGCTGCGATGCTCCAGCGCCAGCAGGCCACTGCGATAATCGAAGCGCGCCAGAAGATAGTCGACGGTGCGGTGGGTATGGTAGAAATGGCGCTGAACAAACTTAGCGAGAGCAACGTCTGCGAGCTGGATGAGGAGCGCAAGGCACAGATGGTTTCCAACCTGCTGGTAGTACTCTGTGGCAACAAGGACGCTCAGCCCATTGTGAACAGCGGTTCCATCTATTGATAAATATTTGACTTCCGGGGGTTAAGCTTCATGGCAGAAAATGAGAAAAAAGAAAAGAAGCAGATACCTCTGCGGCTTTCGGCAACGCTGTACAACGAACTGATGAGGTGGGCAGAGGACGATTTCCGCTCGGTGAACGGGCAGATAGAATACCTGCTGACTGAATGCGTGAAATACCGCAAAAAGCACACTGCCGGAAATGATGACGAGAAATGAATGATAATGTGATATTCCTGATGTGCTATGTTCCGACGCCGCTAATTCTGCTTGTCGCAGGACTTGTTATCTGGCGTTTTCCCGCGCCGTATGGCTCTGCGGTCGGTTACAAGACAAAGCGCTCGTATGCCTCCGCGGAAGCATGGGATTTCGCGCAGGTCTACTGGGGCAGACTGATGACTATTATCAGCGTCCCGACGCTTGCGCTGTCAGTGTGCGCCGGCGTGGTGCAGATAATAAAGAATGCGGACGAAAACACGGGGCTTGCCATCTGCGTGGGCGTTGTCACCTTGCAGATAGTACCCATAATCATCAGCATAGCGATAACGGAGAACGCACTGAAAAAGAACTTCTAAAGAGCAAAGGCGCCGTGAAAACGACGCCTTTTTGTTTAGGGGGAACTATCCCCTATCAGCAGCCGAAACCGCAGAATGCCTTGAGCATATCGCAGATCTGTGCGAAGCCTGCGCCGCATGCATTGAAAAATCTGAACATCTCGTTTCCTCCTGTATGTATTTCCCCGGTGGGGATAATATTATTATACAGCATATGGGGGGAGCATTTCAATGCAAAGATATTGGCACTGTGGGAAGGTCTTTCCGGGTGATATTTCCTGAAAGATAAAACCGGGGCTTTCGCTCCGGTTTTGTTTTATCTGTTTGCGAGAATGTATTCAACGGCTTCGTCAAGCGTCCCCTGCGGGTATGTAGAGACGTCAAGCTTGTCGGGGTTTTCGATGAATTCGTTTGCAAGGAACGTCCTTACACCGAGCTTATCAACAACCATGTCCTCGGGTACGCTGTTGCCGACCATTATGCATTCCTCGGGTTTAAGCCTGAGTTTGCCGAATATCTCTTCATAATACTTGATGTTTGGCTTGCAGAACGTGCTGTTGTCGTAGCAGGTGACAAGCTCGAAATCCTCGGGCTGCAGGTTCACCCAGCGCATTCTTGTGATGACCCCGTCCATCGGGAATATCGGGTTCGTCGCGAGTACCACGCGCATTCCGGCAGATCTGAGCTTTTCTATGAGCGGCTTTCTGTCGGGGACGTATTTCAGCGTTGCTTTCGCATTATCAAATTCGTGCGTATAGAATTCGTCGCAGGATCTTTTTGCGTCCGGAAGCCCGGGGTTCATAGAGTTGAACGTCTCCCAGAAAGCCACGGAATTGAGCCGCGTTCCATCGTTCATTATCATGGATTTGGTACCAGCCCAGATGGAGGTTACCGTCTGCTTGGGGTCGTATCCCATGGGGGCAAGGCGCTTGCACAGCTCCCCGAAATAAACCTTGATGAAGTCCTCCTGTTCAAAGGGCAGCAGGGTGCCGTCGAGGTCAAACAGTACTGTTTTTATCATCAGCATTCTCCTTTGCGGCACGGCGCTTTTCAATGGCTGCGTGCTGCTTTTCTATCTTCTTCTGGTAGGAAGCCAGCGCTTCGTCGTCGGATTTATACACGGAGCGCGTCAGCGTCCACCTGTCGGCAGAAGCGCGCTTGCATACCATCTTCACGAGGAAATCACCGTGCTCGGGGCAGGTACATATGTTGTTCTTGCGTATTATTCCCAGTGAGAGCCACTCGCCGTTGTTAAGCGGTTTGCCGCACTCGGGGCAGGGAATAACGGTGAAATGTTCGTCGGTGGTCATCTTGCGCACATCATGAACATCGCGGAATATTTCCCGGGCAATTACAGGGCGCTGCCCCGGCGACATGCCGGAATATTCCAGCAGCCCGCGCTGCATATCCAGCTTTCTGCATACCTCATAGGTGAACCACGCGTCGTTCATGGCGTCGTGAGCCTGGGCGTCCAGCGGGATACCGAGCTTTTCAACGGCGTCTGAGAGCGACCACTGCACGCGCTCGTTGTCTATCTGGTTCTTGTAGATAAGCTGCAGGTTGACGTAATCGCTGCCGTATTTCGGGTCGAAACCGTGGAGTTCCAGATTATCGGAAAGCATTGCGATATCGTCAAATCCCCAGGTGATGAACCGGAATTCCGGTGAGCACCATTCTTTCAGCTTTGCGAATGCCTCGGGGAACGGAAGTCCCTTTGCGAGCATCGCGCTGGTTATTCCGGTGATCTTTTCCACATGACGGTTCATTTTCTTGTAGTATTTCGGCGCGACGTTTATTTTCAGTTTGTCAACGAGGTTGAATTTTTCGTCGCACTTTACCGCGCCTATCTGGATTATCTCGCCGCGGAGCAGAACCGGCTCCTGGACGGTGTGTGCACGGTCCATTGCCTGGTTCCATTCCATATCAAGGATAATATAGTACATCAGTGCGCTCCCTTAAAGCATGAGCTTTCCGCCGACATTCTCGTGGCGCCATGCAACGAAGTCGTCGTAGCTTCCCTGACGGTCGAGGCAGCCGTTTTCGGTGATCTCGATAATGCGGTTAGCGGCAGTTTCAAGTATCTCATGGTCGTGGGAGGCAAACAGCAGGTTGCCCTTGAACTCAGACAGACCGTTGTTTACTGCGGTGATGCTCTCAAGGTCGAGGTGGTTGGTGGGTCGGTCGAGAATGAGCACGTTGCTCTGGAACAGCATCATTCTTGAGAACATGCAGCGTACCTTTTCGCCGCCGGAAAGCACGTTGACGGGCTTGAAAACATCGTCGCCGCTGAACAGCATTCTGCCCAGGAAGCCGCGCAGATAGCTTTCGGTTTCGTCCTTGGAGTACTGGCGCATCCAGTCGATGATGGAAAGCTGGCAGTTGTCAAAGAACGCACTGTTGTCGTTCGGGAAGTAGCTTACGGAAGTTGTGGAACCCCACTTGAAGGTGCCCTCGTCCGGCTCCATTTCCTCCATGAGTATCCTGAACAGCGTGGTGACTGCTATCTCGTTATTGCCGACAAATGCTATCTTGTCGCCCTTGCCGACTGTGAAGCTTACGTTGTTCAGTACCTTTACGCCGTCTACGGTCTTGGAAAGCCCGGTTACCTGGAGAATGTCCTTGCCGACTTCGCGCTCCATATCGAACGCGATGTAGGGGTACTTTCTGGAGGACGCGGGGAGTTCCTCGACGGTCAGCTTGTCGATAAGCTTGCGGCGTGATGTAGCCTGCTTGGACTTGGACTTGTTCGCGGAAAAGCGTGCGATGAAGTTCTGAAGTTCCTTTATCTTTTCCTCGGCGCGCTTGTTCTGCTGCTTTATCATGCGCTGAATGAGCTGTGAGGACTCATACCAGAACTCGTAGTTGCCGACATACATCTTTATCTTTCCGTAGTCGATATCGACGATGTGGGTGCACACGTTGTTCAGGAAGTGACGGTCGTGGGATACGACGATAACAGTACCGAAGTATTCCGCGAGGAAGTCCTCCAGCCAGGAAACGGCTTCAACGTCGAGGTGGTTGGTCGGCTCGTCCATGAGGATAATGTCGGGGTTGCCGAACAGGCACTGCGCGAGAAGCACCTTAACCTTTTCGTTACCGGTGAGGGAATCCATCTTCTGGGTGAGGATCTCCTCGGGGAGACCCAGACCCTGGATAAGCTTGGAGGCGTCAGATTCAGCCTCCCAGCCGTTGAGCTCTGCGAATTCCGCTTCAAGCTCGGAAGCGCGGGTGCCGTCCTCCTCGGAAAAGTCCTCCTTTGCATAGAGCGCGTCCTTTTCCTGCATGATGTCGTAAAGGCGCTTGTTGCCGAGTATTACGGTATCCTGCACGGTGTAGTCGTCGAATGCATAGTGATCCTGGCGCAGAACTGACATGCGCAGTTCCGCAGGCTTGGAAACGCTGCCCTTTGTTGGCTCGAGGTCTCCGCAGAGAACCTTTAAGAATGTGGATTTTCCGGCGCCGTTTGCACCGATAACGCCGTAGCAGTTGCCGGCAGTGAATTTCAGGTCTACGTCCTTGAAAAGAAGCTGTCCGCCAAAGCTGACGCTTACATCAGATACTGTTATCAATTCGTTATCTCCTTTTAAAAATAATTGGTTGTCTTAACACATACAATAATATTATAGCATAGTTCAGGCGCTTTTACAAGCCCTAAACGTGACTTTTTCAGAGATTGCGGAAACAAAAAACCTGAGGTCACCTCTAAAACCTTGTTTGAGTGAAAATGTGTATAGTACACCGCCTGCTTCTTCAAACCTCCTCGTAAGGCATACAGCCTTACTTCGTCGGCTTTCATCGCATTCGGCGCACTTTACCCATTTTCCCTTTTCAAACCGGTTTTTAGAGGTGACCTTGAGAGAAACAAAAAACCACAACACATAAGTGTTGTGGTTTTGATGGCGGACAGGGAGGGATTCGAACCCTCGAACGGGTTTAATCGTTACACGATTTCCAATCGTGCGCCTTAGACCAGCTCAGCCACCTGTCCATTTCTCGCTATTGGAGATTTTGTTTTTTGTCGTATCTCTCATCGACTTGTCTATTATATCACAGTCGCAAGGATTTGTCAAGCACTTTTTTCAAAATTATTCGAGATTTTTTCGAAAACCTGCAGAACCGCATTCTGACGCGAAAAATTCCCCCGACCTGAGCCGGGGGAGTGGAAACGAACTTATTTTTTCCTGGGTGCGCGCTTCCTGGCTGTCGTAGTGGAAGCCGTCCCGGCTGTAACGAGCTCATAATACGCCGCAGAGTACCTCGGGACGTTCAGCTTCACGCAGCCGTCTGCGCCTGCGGTGATCGTCCCGGCGTAATGCGGGGCGCTGCCTCCGTACCTGTCCTCAGTGGAGTCCAGCAGCAGCTTCAGCTTTTTGCCGGCGCCGATGTTCAGCGTGTAGCCCTCCTGCAGCACGTCGGAGAAATTGAACACTGCCACCACCGGGTCACCGCTGTCGCAGCTTCTCATAATCGTATAGCAGCGTCGCAGGGGACTGTTGCAGTCCAGCCAGCGGAAGCCGTCGGAGCTGTCGTCCCAGCGTGAAAGCGCAGGATTTTTGAGGTACATGCTGCAGAGCTTCTTCATGAAGTGCATAAAACCGTCGTGCAGCGGGTACTTGAGTATATCCCAGTCCTGCTCGCGCTTTTCGTCCCATTCGCGGAACTGCGCGATCTCGCCGCCCATAAAGTTCAGCTTCTTTCCCGGGTGAGCGTACATATACATATAGAACGCCCGAGCCTGCGGGAATTTGTCGTCGTACCCGCCAGCCATTTTCTGTATTATCGTTGCCTTGCCGTGTACGTTCTCATCATGCGAAAGCGGAAGAATGTACTTTTCACTGTAGTAATACAGCATAGAGAATGTCAGCTTGTGGTAATGATCGACGCGCTCTCCCGGGGGTGTGCGGAAGTAATCCAGCGTGTCGTTCATCCAGCCCATGTCCCATTTGTAGTCAAAGCCGAGACCACCCTCGTCAACGGAACGCGTCACCATGGGATAATCCGTGGAGTCCTCCGCGCAGAGTATCGCTGAGGGGTGTATCCACTTAAGACCGCGGTTCAGCGATTTCAGGAAGCGTATTCCGCAGACGTTCTCGCCGCGCGCAGGGTCGCCGTTGTAGTAGATTATGCGGCTGATGGCGTCCATGCGCAGCCCGTCAAAGTGGAATTCAGACAGCCAGTAGTTGGCGGCTGACTTCATGAAGCTGCATACAGTCCCCTTGGTGAAGTCGAAGTTGCAGCTGCCCCATTCGCTGTACGCGATGTCTTTGAACTGCGACTCAAATGTCGGCGTGCCGTCGAACTGCGCCAGTGCATAGCCGTCCACCGCGAAGTGAACGGGCACGAAATCCATGAGCACCGCGATGCCATTCTTATGGCAGGTGCTTACCAGCTTTTTCAGCCCGTCAGCCGTGCCATAACGGGAGGTCGGCGCGAAAAATCCCGTTGCCTGGTAGCCCCAGCTTTCGTCGCTGGGGTATTCGTTCAGCGGCATGAGTTCGATGCAGTTGTATCCGTGTTCCTTGCAGTATTTTACCAGGCGCGGCGCTATTTCCTCGTAGGTGTACCAACCGTTATCGTCGTCCGGGTCGGTGCGCCAGCTTCCCAAGTGGACTTCATAAATGTTCAGCGCGTCGCCGTGCCAGGTGTAGCGGTTCTGCATCCAGTCGAGGTCGCCGAAGTCAAAATCGGTTTTTCTGATGATGGAAGCGAATTTCGGACGAAGCTCCATGCCGAAACCGAACGGGTCGCAGTGCTCAACGCAGCTCCCACCGTGGTAGATTTTGTATTTGTACATGTGACCGGGCTTTGCGCTGTCAATGAACAGTTCCCAGAACTTTCCGTCCGGCGTGCGGTTGAGGTACCAGTCCTGCCAGCTGTTGAAATCACCTATGACAGAAACCCCGTCCGCATTGGGTGCAAATACCCTGAACATAGTTCCGAAGCCGTTGTAATGCGCCCCCAGCCACTTATATGCGTCAAAGCAGTCACCGGAGTTGAAATCACGTATATTCAAAATAAACCCTCCGAATTGTAAAAAATAGGTTGACAATACTACAAATTTACGTTATAATAAATATGTTATTTTTATTATATAATATAAATCTATCTTGTTCAAGCGACAAAAAACACTGTTTGTCTATTAATAGACTATCGGCTACTTTTGTCTAGCGACGGAGGAATTTATGGATCTCAGAATTCAAAAAACCAAGGCTGCCATAAAAGCTGCTTTCCTGGAGCTGCGGCGCAGGAAGCCGATAGAAAAGATCACGGTGACAGAGCTTTCAAAGCTTGCCGAGATCAATAAAGCGACGTTCTATCTGCATTATTCAGATATTTATTCCCTGGCTGACGAACTTGAGGACGAAGCCATCGACGATATTCTCGCGGATATACAGGGGCTGAACAAGTTCCTGGACGATCCCAAGAAGCACGCGGACGATCTTTTCCAGGCGTTCATGAACAACCGTAAGATGCTTAATAACCTGTTTTCCGGCTCGCGGTATTCCAACTTTTCAGCGAAGGTGGAGAACCGCATAAAGGCAAGGCTGTACTCGGAATTCCCGGAGCTGCACACCCGGCGCAATGATATCGTGCTGTCGTTCATTATTCAGGGGATTTTCCACACGGTGGCGTCAATGCCTGACAAATCCGCTGAAATAAACGAGGATATAGAGGTGCTCAACCGTCTGACGAGTCATATTATTTCAGAGTTAAAGCCGGCTGACAGCCGAAATGTTAATTGACATTTTTCTGAATGTGTGGTATAATAAACGCAAGCGTTTATTATACATTAAAATGTCCTCGCACAATTATATCATAAATAGTATAATACATTTTGAAACCACTTTCTTTAAACGGAAGGAAACATCATGAGCAGAACCAACCAGATATATTTTGACCACCCCGGCGATTTCGGGCTGTGGGAGCAGACCTGCCTGCCTATAGGCAACGGCTATATGGGCGCGAGCATGTTCGGTGGGATAAAGACCGAGCGCGTCGTCCTCAATGAAAAGACTTTCTGGGCTGGAGGTCCCTGTGCGGCACGCCCGGATTATTACGGGGGCAACCACCGCGACAGATATAAGTACGTCAAGCAGGTGCAGCAGTACCTTGCCGAAGGCAACAACGCCAAGGCTGAGGAGCTTCTGCCCATGCTCACCGGCGACGGTGATTTCGGCACATATCTGCTGCTGTGCGACATGGTACTTGATTTTGAACTTCCCGAGGGAGAAACCACCGGCTACCGCAGGTGCCTTGATCTCGAAAAGTCGCTTTATACCTGCGAATTCAGCTGCGGTGGCGTGAAATTCACCCGGGAGGCGTTCTCAAGTTACCCGGCGAGAGTTATCGCGTTCATGTTCACGGCTTCTGAAAAGAATGCGCTGAATTTTACGCTGTCGGTGGAAAAAACGCATTCCGGTACGGTGGTCGCTGAAAACAACGCGCTCATATGTTCCGGCGCTGCTGAGGACAACGGCATGCGCTACGACGCACGGTTCAAGGTGCATTCCGACGGGGAAGTGCTCGCAGACGGCGACAGGCTGCGGGTTTCCGGCGCAAGCGAGGCGGTAGTGTACTTCTGCGCTGCGACGGATTACGAGATGAAGTACCCGAAGTACCGCACAGAAACTGCGCCTGCTTCCGTTACGATGCCGCTGCTCCATACAGCTGAGCGCCTTGGCTGGGACGCGCTTTATGAGGAGCATTACAACGATTATTCCGCGCTATTCGACCGCGTTTCTCTGCACATAAACGACGAGGAAAAGGAGCTCCCCGCAGACCAGCTGCTGGAGGCTTACCGCGCCGGCGACCGCGCAGCGATGAACCGTCTTGAAACGCTGTATTTCAGCTACGGACGTTATCTGCTTATCTCTTCGTCGCGCACAGGCTCCCTGCCTGCTAACCTGCAGGGCGTGTGGAATGAAAGCAACACGCCGCCATGGTGCTGCGACTACCATATAAATGTAAATCTCCAGATGAATTACTGGGGCGCATATAACACCAACCTTGCTGAAACTGTTCCCCCGCTGACGGATTTTCTTAACTCTCTCAGGGAACCAGGCAGGATAACTGCCAAGGAATACTACGGCATAGAAAGCACCCCCGAAAAGCCCGAAAACGGCTGGACTGCGCACACGCAGTGCTCTCCGTTCGGCTGGACTGCGCCGGGCTGGGAATTCTACTGGGGCTGGTCCACCGCAGCGGTGGCATGGCTCATGCAGAACATCTGGGAGCATTATGAATTCACCGGGAACAAGGATTATCTGCGGGACAGCATTTACCCGATAATGCGCGAGAGCGTGAATTTTTATGTCCAGTGGCTCGTTTACGATCCCAAGCAGGACAGAATGGTTTCCTCGCCGACATATTCGCCTGAGCACGGTCCTGCGACTATCGGCAATACCTATGAGCAGAGCCTTATCGAGCAGCTGTTCATCGACTTCCTTAAGGCTTCGGCAGAGCTGAATACCGACCCCGGGCTTGCAGGAAAGGTGCGCGAGATACTGCCGATGCTCAAGCCGTATCATGTTGGAAAGACCGGGCTGCTCAAGGAGTGGTATGAGGAGGACGAGCCTGATTTCGACCGCAGCAAGGTGCAGAAGAACCATCGTCACATTTCGCATCTCATGGGGCTTTACCCGGGTAAGCAGATAAACCGCTCCCGTCCGGAACTAATGAAAGCGGCTATCGCAACTATGAACGACCGCGGGGACGAGTCCACCGGCTGGGCGCGTGCTTACAAGATAAACCTCTGGGCGCGAACCGGCGACGGGAACCGCACGTACAAGTTACTGCGCGGTCTGCTTGAAAGCTGCACGTTCCAGAATTTGTGGGACTTCCACCCGCCGTTCCAGATAGACGGAAACTTTGGCGCTTCCGCGGGAATTGCCGAGATGCTGATACAGAGCCACGAGGGCTGCGTAAGAATCCTGCCGGCATTGCCGGTTGAATGGAACAGCGGCAGCTTCACCGGGCTGTGCGCGCGCGGCGGCTTCGTGGTAGACGCCGCATGGAAGGACAGGGCAGTCACAAAGCTGCGCGTGTTCTCGAAGCTTGGAGGCAGGTTCGTTGTCGAGGTGCCTACAGGTTCCGGCGTCAGAATGATGGCTGTTGGGATCGAAAAGGGCAAAACGCAGGAATTTTCTTTATAAGATTTTCGGGCAGGGTGCTGATGCATTCTGCCCGTTTTCTGGATTTTTTTGAAAAAAGTCTGATTTTTTTGCTTAAACCTCTTTTCTTTATCTACAAAGTATGTTATAATAATTATAGGTATATTAATGTGAAGCAGGGGCACTGCATAAGCGGCGCCCTTACATATGGAAGGTGGAAGCATGGCATTCTGTGATTTAAATCCGGTGAAGGTCAACAGCGAGAGCACCGGGATAACATACATCATCGGCGAAGTGTTTGCGGTGTATTCAAACGCACCATATCCGCTCATATACAGCTGGGATCAGGTGACTTCCGTGACGGAGGAACGCCGCAGCATTACCGTCAGCACCAAGAATTATGATTACGTTATCCTCAAAAAGGACTTCGCTGCCACGGAGGAGTATTTCAGGGCAATAGCGCTGATAGAATGCGCTCAGCGTTCGGGCGGGTTCGTTTACGAGCACCAGCGCAGGATATTACCGCTGAAGAGCGAGTTCATCGAAACCGACCCCGGCAGGGACGCTTACACAGGTCGCTGCGTTATCGACGAAAACGACGCCGCTGCAACGTTCGTCATGCTGATGAATTTCCGGCTGATGAAGGTCATGTGGCTCATCGCCGTAATGATCATGCTTGTGATATTCCTGGGGCTGCACCTGATTTTCGGCGTAACGCGCAGCAACATACTGTATTTCATTCCGATTTCTATTATCAGCGGCGCGATAGTTTCGCTGCTGGTATATATCATCTGCCACGCTGCGGCGCGCAGGAAGTACACGTCGGTGGCTGGCTGCGATCCTGCTTCTGAAGAGGAAATATCGTTCGTGATAAGCCCGGCTGGTTTTGCAGCGTGCGAGAGCTGCGTTTATGACGGGCAGGAGCTTATTCCGTGGGGCTCGCTGGATTATTTTATCGAGTCCGATAAGATGTTCGTATTCTACAAGGACGGCACGACTGCTGTTTTTGTCCCCAAAAAGGCGTTCGACAAGAAGTGCGTCGGCGGCATCGCGGACATAATTTCGCTCAGGCTTGAGCAGCGTTAAAGGGAGGTAACGGCAGTGGGCGTTGAAATAAAAAGCGAACACATCGACATCACCGGCAGGAACGTCACGCTGGTTTCCGTGCGCGGTGGCAGTGCTGTTATCGGCAGCTGTTCGGCAGGCTACGGCGCCAAGAGGGGAGATACCTCAGCGCTGACAAGGCTGCTTTATATCGGCAATAACCCGGTGGCAGAGATACTCTGCCCCAACCACGGCAGCAAGAATTCTGATAAGATGATATCGCTGTGCGCGGGGTATTCCGGCATGGACGAGGAGATACATTCCACGCTGACGGAGTGCCTGAACCGTCTTAACCGCGGTGATTCCCTTGAGGCAGGGCTGCACGACACGCTTGCGCTGCTCCCGGACGGTGTTTACACGCTGTATCTGTCGGATTATTACCCAACGGACGGCGCTGGCACGTTCTTCTGGGGCGCGTATAACCTTATGCATGAGATACACGGAACCGCGGAGCATAACAGATCCATCGGCAGCAGCAAGACTTATCGTCCGTGCTTCCTTATCCCGGGGGCGCCGCTGGATACATATGACTCCAAGATAACGCAGATGACTGACGTCGCGGTAAAGGCGCGCAGCGTACAGGGGATCGTCTATCATGTTTCAGGGCTGCATTCCATGCTCCTTAAGGGACACCACGGCGCTGTTTCCTGCGTGGCTGCCAAGCTGCCGTACAGGTGCGCGGTCATCGAAAAGCTGAACGAACCTTACACCGACATTTACACTGCGCCGATTGCGCCCGCAGCACCTGCAGAAGAAACTCCGGAAGAAAATGCGGATACCAAGCCCGCAGAGGAAACAGCGGCACCGGTTGTCGCTGAAGTCCAGGAGCACGAGGGCATAACGGGATTCCGCAGCGCGTCTGTAAAAGTCCCGCTGGAGCTTATACCCCGCGAGATGGTAAAGGTCCTGCTGGAGAACAGGTTTGAGTACAAACCGTCGCATTACCGCACGCTGATAAAGAAGATGCCGCAGGTGCGCAAGAAATCCTACAGTAACAAGGTCATTCCTCAACCGGTGCTCGAAATGTGCGAGGACATGCCGGACAGCGAGATAATGGAGTCCGTGTTCACTGTGGATAAACTCACACAGGAGCAGCTGGACGCGCTGCTTTCCGGCGACACTGAATGCAACGGTGAGATCATCATTTCCCCGAATTTCTACGCGAGCATAGTCACGGCGTGCAATTATCTGCAGTTCACCAATCCGAAGAAATTCGTTGATTTTTCCCTTGCAATTCTTGAAAACCACGAACTCAACGCAACGCACGAATACATCGCGAACCGTATTTCCAGGGTGATCAGCAAGGACGTGTACGCGTTCTTCCGTTCAGTCGCCGAGAATGCGGACCCGGGTTATGAAAAGATAATCCCGATCGCGAACAAGTACATTGCGTACTATGAGAAGCAGAAAAACGAACAGTAAATCAAAATCCGGACAGCTGACGCCGTCCGGATTTATTTATGGTAACCTCTAAAAACCGGGACACGAGCAGATTTCGTATATGACTTATATCAGATGTAAGGCACCAAACCGCAGTAATACTGTATGTATTTCAAGGTTTGGTAACGCAACAGATGATATAAGTCATAGAAATCTGCCGTGAAGGAGGTTTTTGGAGGTTGCCTTATTTAGAGGTGACCTTATTTTGTGGTGGAGCCGAATCCACCGTTGCGCACGCCGTCCGCGTCGTCGTCAACGGTTATGCCGTATTCCACGAAAATTCCCTGCGCGAAACCGGTTCCTGCCGGTATCTCAAGCGTTTTGCCCTCGTTGCTGTCGTTGGTTATCTTGATGAAGATATGTCCCTCGTTGTCCGACTGTGAATAGTCGCTGTCGATGATACCAACGGTGTTGTTCAGCTGCAGGCGGTACTTGAAGCCCAGCCCGCTGCGCGGGTAAAGCTTGAGCACCCAGCCCGGCTCTATCAGGGCGCGAATTCCGGTGGGAATTTTCGCGGTCTCTCCGGGCGCGAGTTTCACGTCGTAGGGGGCGTAAAAGTCATATCCCGCGGAGCCTGCAGTCGCGCGGTGCGGCAGCTTGATGCCATTGTAGATATCCTCAGCGTCCGGGCGTTCGCAGCCTTCTTTGAACTGCGCAAGGCTTACTTTCTCGAATCTCGCTATTCTCTTCATTTGACCTCCTCAGTCGAAAAGCACAAGTTTTCCTAGCTTCAGTGTTTCCTGGACATCTATCACGCGCTGGTTTGCGCTCCCTTTCCAGTGGAGTTTGGGGTCGCGGACGGCTTCGACGTACTGCCCGTCAACAAGCACGTCCAGCAGCGGGATTATCTCAAGGTCCTGGATATCTTCCCAGTTATAGCCGGTGTAGAGCCAGATGGTCTTTTCGGGCAGGGTTTCCCTGACCTTTTTCGCAAGCCTGGTGATCTCCTCACGGTTGCGCTTATGCAGTGGGTCGCCGCCGCTGAATGTTATCCCGCTGATATAGTCTGCGGAAAGCTTGTCAAAAAGCTCTTTCTCTGCCTCTTCATCGAACGGGATCCCACCGTCGATATCCCATGTTATCGGGTTGTGGCAGCCACGGCAGCGGTGCTCGCAGCCGGCTACCCACAGCACGGTGCGCAGTCCGTCGCCGTTAAGCATATCGTCTGTTGTTATGTTGTGGTAACGCATTATATCAATTCACTTTCAGTTATTTTACATGCTCTTGCGGTCGGCTATTTCTGCCATTTTCGCAGCGTTAAGGCGTGTGTCGCCCTTTACCCTGGAATAGCTGAGGTAGCCGTTCATGCGGTCTATCTTTGTGAGGTTCTTGCTGCCGCACTTGGGGCATACGTCCATCTCAAGCTGCTGGTAGCCGCAGTCGTCGCAGTATGCAAGGGAGAGGTTCACGCCCTCGTAGAAGCCCTTGTTCATCGCGCGGCGCACCAGGGTTTCCACTGCGCCCTTGTTGTAGTCGATGGGGTAGCGGACGTACTGTATCTTTCCACCGTTGAACAGGTTCCAGAAGCGCTCTTCCTTGTCCTGTTTCTGTATCGGGGTGATCTCCTCGGTGACGTGGCAGTGGAAGCTGTTGCTTACATATTCGCGGTCGGAAACGTTCTCGATTATGCCGTATTTCTTGCGGAACTGCTGTATCTGCAGACCGCAGAGGTTCTCGGCAGGTGTGCCGTAAATCGCGTAGAGGTGCCCGTCCTCTTTCTTGAACTCGGAAATGCGCTTGTTGATGTATTCCATCGTCCTGAGCGCGAAGCTTCCGTCCTCGACGAGGGACTTCTTATCGGCAAGCTGCTCCAGCTCGTTGAGCGCGGTGATCCCGAAAGATGCGGTCGCGGATTTCAGCAGCGGTTTTATCTTGTCGTGGATACCAAGGTGACCTCCCAGGAAGCCGCCCTCGCAGTAAGCCAGCGGGTTTGTGCTTGCTTTCATTTCACCAAGATAATCATAAGTGCGAATGTGTATCTTGCGAATGAGGTTGAGGTAGTAATCCAGCACCTCGAAGAAATCGCGGCTCTCCTGCTGCGCCTTTGCGTAGATCATCGGCAGGTGGAGCGAAACGGCGCCGATGTTGAAGCGACCCACGAATACGGGCTGGTCGTTTTCGTCGGCAGGCTCCATTCCACCGCGTTCGAACCACGGTGACAAAAATGCGCGGCAGCCCATCGGGCTGATTATCTTGCCGTATTTTCTGTAGATGGAAGCAACGTAGCCGTCGCCGGTAAGGCTGAGCCAGTCGGGGTACATTGCCTTTGCGCTGCACTCAACGCCTGCCATGAAAACGTCCTCAAGGGGCTTTCCGGGGCCGTGGAGGTTCTCGTCGTACAGGAACACGATCTTCGGGAAAAGAACGGGCTTCTTGCAGGATTTCTTCCCCTGACCCTTGCGACGGACGTCCAGCATTGTTATGCTTGCCATCTTCGCAAATCTTCCGGTGCCGGTGCCTGCAGTCATGGTGATGAACGGGTAGTCACCGCGGCTGGAACTTACGGAGTTGAACTTGTACTCCCACCCCTGGAAGCCCTGCTCGAAATCCACCTTGACGTCTGCCATGGCCTCGCGGTCTGCGACCTCGTCGGAAAGCCCCAGGCTCTTGTAGCGGTCGTACTGCTTCTTGTAGGATTTCTCGGCATACGGCTCCAGCAGCAGGTCGACGCTGGGCACGGTAAACCCACCGTACTGCTGGCTCGCAGCAGAAAGCGTGATATCGCCGATCACATCGAATGCTACTGCAAGGGTTTTCGGCTCGTTATACCAGAGATTACCCATTTCAAAGCCGCCCTCAAGTACGTTCCTGACGTCGAACAGGCAGCAGTTCATGGTATCGCGGCGCGCGCTCATGTCGTGCACGTAGATGTATCCGTCGCGGCATGCCTGGAGTTCCTCAGTGGTCATGAAGAACTTCTGGTACAGTTCCTTGTTGAGTTCGTTGAATATCAGGCTGCGCTTGGTGGAAACCAGCGCGGAATCGGTGTTGGAATTCTCCTTGTCGCCGATGTACATGATGGACTGGCTCTTTTTGTACACCTCGTCCAGCATGCTCACGAAATCCTGCTTGTAGTTGCGGTAGTCCTTGTAGCTCTTTGCGACAGCGGGATTAGTGGCTTCCAGAGCTCCCTCGACGATGTTGTGCATCTGTGCGATGGTTAATTCGTCGGTGTGCAGCGCTTCAGCCTTTTCAGTCACGAATCTGCAGATGAAATCTATCTCGTCCTGGGTAAAGGTATACATCACACGGGTGGCAGACTTGTTGACCGCATTCACCACCTTCTGAACGTTGAATTCCTCTTTGGTGTTGTCTTTTTTTATTACCTTTATCATTTACAGACGATCCTTTCAATTATATATTTAGGGAAGATATATTGTGTCCGCGCTCTATATCTAGTAGCAGCATATCTATAATACCACTTTTTCTTGTATGTGTCAACCGGGATTTCAAGATATGCTGATAAAGAATATGTAGAAAACCAGCCCCGGATTTCGTACATTTTTACCCTTGACATCATCAAACCGCGGTGCTATGCGATGTAACCATTTACACCCAGAAAATACAAAAAACGTTCTGAAAAGGGAACGTTGACCGCGCCGGAGTTTTCCCCCGGCACGATGATTATTCCCCATTCAGAACGCTTGATTATATTTCTGTCTCTATATTATTTTGTGCCGAAAAGTCTGTCGCCGCAGTCGCCGATGCCGGGCACGATGTAGGAATTCTCGTTAAGACCCTTGTCAACAGCGCCGCAGATGATATCAACGTCAGGGTGAGCCTCCTGCAGGTTCTTTAATCCCTCGGGGCAGGTGATGATGCACATGAACTTGATCTGCTTTGCGCCTGCCTTCTTCACGATGTCAACCGCCTTGACAGCAGAGCCGCCGGTAGCGAGCATCGGGTCGAGAATGATGACTTCGCGGTTTGCGATATCGAACGGGAGCTTGCAGTAATATTCCTGCGGAACGTTGCCGTTGGATTCGTCGCGGTACAGACCGATGTGACCGACTTTGGCAGCCGGAACCAGCGCGAGGGCGCCGTCCATCATGCCGAGACCTGCGCGCATGATCGGCACGAATGCGACCTTTCTGCCGCTGATGATGTTGGAGTTTGCAAGACCCAGCGGGGTTTCGATCTGAACTTCCTTGAGCGGAAGGTCGCGGGTAGCCTCATAGCACATGAACATCGCGATCTCCTGAACAAGCTCGCGGAACTCCTTGGAACCGGTGTTCTTGTCCCTCAGCAGGGAGATCTTATGCTGAACCAGCGGGTGATCGCACTGAATTATGTTACTCATATTACTTATCCTCCAGCTTCATTATCTTGTCAACGCGGCGCGCGTGGCGTCCGCCTTCAAATTCTGTTTCAAGGAAGATATCGGTGATCTCAGCCGCAAGACCCGCACCGATAACTCTGCCGCCCATGCACAGTACGTTTGCGTCGTTGTGCAGTCTGGTGTACTTTGCGGAATACCAGTCGCCGCAGAGCGCAGCGCGTATTCCCTTTATCTTGTTGGCGGAAATGGAAATGCCGACGCCGGTGCCGCAGATGAGAATTGCCTTTTCAGCCTCACCGGAAGTCACCTTTGCGCAGGTAGCTTCGGCGATATCGGGGTAATCCACGCTCTCGCCGTTGCAGCCGCAATCGACAAATTCCACGCCTTTTTCCTCAAGGTGCTTTATAATTTCGCATTTAAGCCCATAGCCTGCATGGTCTGAACCTATAGCTATCATGACACTACCTCTTTTCAAAAGAATATATACTTATTATACAACAAAACTTCAGCCAGGTCAATAGCATTTTATAAATAATTCAGATTTGTTGCGACTGCATGTCAAGCTTCTGGGATTTAATTTTCAGCCTGTGCCTGCATATGAAGAAGCATATGATATGCGCTGCCACAGTTATCACCCAGGAAACGGGGTAGGAGAGGTACACGGTATCCGGTGTGTGGAACCGCTCTATCTGGAACACAGTACCCAGCCACACCAGACGCAGACCGCATGCGCCCAGCAGCGATACTATCATCGGCGTTACGGAATAGCCCATTCCGCGCAGGGAACCCACCAGCACGTCCATTATTCCGCACAGGAAGTACGTTCCGCAGACGTATGTCATTCTGCGCACGCCTGCGTTTATCGCTTCGTCGCCGGAGGTGTAAATCCCCAGAAGCTGGCGGCCGCAGGTCATCGTCACGCCAAGCCCCAGGATCGCCCATACGGCGACCACGCAGGTGAGTCCGCAGATGAGTATTTTGTTTATGCGCTCGTACTTACCGGCGCCGAGGTTCTGGCTGGTGAACGACAGCGTGGACTGATAGCAGGAGTTCATCGCCATATAGACGAAGCCCTCGATGCTTGCAGCCGCGGAATTACCCGCAATGACAGCCTCTCCGAACAGGTTTATCGACGACTGGATGACTACGTTTGACAGCGAGAACACAGTCCCCTGAAAACCAGCGGGAAGCCCGATTTTCATTATCATGCCGAGTTTATCGCGGTGGATACGGAGCTGGCGCAGTTCAAGCCTGAGTCCGTTTTCTTCCTTTTCGCGCATAAGGCAGCGCACCATCAGGAATGCGGAAACGCCCTGTGAGAGCGCTGTCGCAAGTCCCACGCCCGCTGCGCTCATGTTAAAAGCGATAACGAATATAAGGTCGAGAATTACGTTGATAACTCCCGCGCAAACGAGGTAAACCAGCGGCCTGCGGGTATCTCCTGCGGCGCGGAGTATAGCGTTGCCGAAGTTGTATATCATCATGAACGGCATTCCGCAGAAGTATATGCGCAGGTAGCTTGCAGCCAGCGGCAGAATGCTTTCCGGCGTGGACATGAGCCTGAGTATCTGCTCGGCGAATAGAAGTCCGGCAGCCATTAGGATAACGCCGCTTATCACGCTCAGCATCATTGCGGTGTGGACTGTCTTTTTCAGCTCGGGAATGTTTTTCGCGCCGCAGTATCGCGCAGCGACGACGTTAGCGCCTATGGAAAGCCCGATGAACAGGTTTGTCATGAGGTTTATCAGCGCCGTGTTGGAGCCCACCGCAGCCAGTGCGTTGTCGCCTGCAAATCTTCCCACGACGATGATATCCGTCGCGTTGAAAAGCAGCTGGAAAAGTCCTGAGAACATTATTGGCAGCGTGAATACTATCATCTTGCGGAGTATCGGACCGCTGCACATATCTACATATTTTGCTTGTTTCATTGGTCGCTCCCTTCCGGGGAATAAATTTTGGTCACCTCTAAAAACCTTGTTTGAGTGAAAATGTGTATAGCACACCGACTGCTTCAGAAAACCTCCTTGTAAGGCATACAGCCTTACTTTGTCGGCTTTCATCGCATTCGGCGCACTCTACTCATTTTCCCTTTTCAAACCGGTTTTTAGAGGTTACCTGTTGAAATTATTTCAACGGTTCAAAGCGGAATTTCTGTTCCGCCTGTGGGTATTTTTCGTGGTCGGTTTCTGAAAGGAACATATCAAGCGGGCGCGCGCATATCTTCCCTTCGCCGTAGAGGGCGCGGTATACCACCAGCTTTTCGCCGGTTTCGGTGTGGTGCGCCACCCCGAGTATCTCATATAAATACTGCGGGGAATCAGCGCGCTCGGCTTCCGTCAGCATTTTTCTCTTGAAGTGCTGGACTACGGTCCCTGGGATAAGGTCTTTTTCGGTCATGTCACACCACCTGGAATATGTAGAACTTGAGGTAATCGGTTTCCGGAACGTTCCAGAGTATCGGGTGGTCGGGGGACTGCCTGCGCGCTTCTATCTGTCGCAGCGAAACTCCCGCGTCTGCCGCAGCGTCGTGCAGCATATGCCGGAACAGCGTTTCAGTCATGAAGTGCGAGCAGGAGCAGGTCGCGAGGTAGCCGCCCCGGGGAAGCAGCCGCATAGCCTTGAGGTTTATCTCCTTGTAGCCGCGTTCTGCGGATCTCACGGTGCTGCTGCTTTTGGTGAATGCAGGCGGGTCGAGTATGATGAAGTCATACGGGTGCCCGCCCTTGCGGTAGAGGTCGGTGAGCAGGTCAAAAACGTCGGCCTTTGTGAATTCCATATTGCCGGAAAGCCCGTTGAGTTCGGCGTTGCGGCGCGTCATTTCAACGGCGTCCGCGGAGATGTCCACCGCGTTGACCAGCTTTGCGCCGGCAGCGGCTGCATTCAGTGCGAATGCGCCCGTGTGCGTGAAGCAGTCCAGCACGGTGCGGCCCTCTGCAATGCGGCGGATAGCCTGACGGTTGTACTTCTGGTCCAGGAAGAACCCGGTTTTCTGACCGTTTATGTAGTCCACGGTGTATTTTATGCCGTTTTCGGTTATTTCAGTCACGCCGGAAAGGTCGGTGCTGAGCCCCGCGCCGTGCCAGAAGCCCTTGTATTCCTCCATGCCCTCAAGTTCGCGTATTTTCACGTCGTTGCGTTCATAGAGGGCTGTCACAGTTTCGCCCATGTCTGCGAGGGTCTGCACGAGAAGCTCGTAGAGCGTTTCCTTTATGCGTTCCGTTCCGAGGGAAAGCACCTGGGTCACCAGCACGTCGCCGAAGCGGTCCACGGTAAAACCGGGGAAGCTGTCCGCTTCACCAAAGATCAGTCTGCAGCAGCGGAAGTCCTCGGCGCCCATGACGGTCCTGCGGTAATCCAGCGCGTAGCGGATACGGCGCGCGTAGAAGTCCCTGTCGAATTTGTCGTTCGCATTCCGTGAGATCACGCGAATGCGTATCTTGGAGTTGTCGTTGATGTAGCCGGTGCCGAGATAGCGTCCCTTGCGGCTGAAAACATCAGCAAGCCCTCCGTTTTCGTAATCGCCGTCGCTGCTGGTTATCTCTTCTGCATAGACCCACGGGTGTCCGTTGCGCAGGGCTTTTTCGCCTTTTTCGGTGACTGTGGCTTTGGGATAGATTCTTTCCATATTATAATATCCTTTTCAATTAAAGTCGTGATACCAACTATTATACTACTTTGCGCGGGAATAGTCAATAAGCGCCGTGGGTTTCATCAAGCAAAAAATCCGTCGGCGTTAACTGACGGATAAGGCTATAAAAGACGAAAAGAAAACGCCGACTATTGCCGACGTTTTCTTATGTGGTTGCGGGAGCCAGATTCGAACTGACGACCTTCGGGTTATGAGCCCGACGAGCTACCGAGCTGCTCCATCCCGCGATATCAAGCACTCTCAAGAACTCTGTTCTCTTGAGTACTTAACTATTATATCACACCAATTGTGATTTGTCAAGGGTTTTTGCAAAAAAAGTTTATATTTTTTTACTGCGTGGTCATAACACGTACTGAAAGCTCCCCGGAGTTCTCGCAGACCTCGGCGCGGCAGCCGTTTTTCAGTTCCCCGGAGATCATCATGCAGGAAAGTTTATCTTCGATCTCCGAGGTTATCGTGCGGCGCAGTGGACGCGCGCCCATGCTGCGCTCCCGTGGATCCTGGGTGACGCGGCGGCAGATATGACGCACCGTGTCGTCCGTGAAGCTGAGGGAAATACCACATTGTGCAGCGCGTCCCGCAAGCTTGCTGAGAAGTATGCGGCAGACCTGTTCAAGCTGCTCTCCGCCGAGTTTGCGGAACACTATCACGTTGTCGATACGGTTGATGAGTTCCGGGCTGAATTGCTTTTTCAGCGCGGACATCACATCAGTTTCAGCGGTGTCCTGCTGCCCGGCGAAGCCCAGCGCGTTCCTTGAAAGCTGTTCGGCGCCGATGTTGCCGGTCATTATTACTATAGTGCTGCGGAAATCAGCGCTGCGCCCGTCCGAGGCAGTCAGCGAGCCTTCCTCGAGAATTTGGAGAAGCAGATTGAGCACGTCGGGGTGAGCTTTTTCCACCTCGTCGAAAAGCACAACGGAATACGGAGAGCTGCGCACCCGCTTTATCAGCTGTCCCTCTTCCTCATAACCCACATATCCGGGAGGGGAGCCTATCAGCTTGGAAACTGAATGCTTCTCCATAAACTCAGACATGTCGAAGCGTATCATGCGCTTTTCGTCCCCGAAAACGGCTTCGGCAAGCGCTTTTGCGAGTTCTGTCTTACCAACGCCGGTCTGCCCCAGGAACAGAAACGAGCAGGTGGGGCGGTCGGGCTCCTTTAAACCTGTCCTTCCGCGACGGACTGCATTTGACACCAGTTCCACTGCCTTATCCTGTCCGACGACGCGCTTTTTCAGCTGCGTTTCAAGCCCGGCAAGCTGAGCGGCTTCATCTGCAGACAGCCTCTGCGCGGGGATCCCGGTTATCGCTGAAACGGTCTGCGCGATTTCCGGCTTGTCAACAACGCAGGCGCGTCCGGTGTTCATTGCCTTTATCAGCGCGTATTCCTCGGCGCGCAGCTTTTCTGTTCCTGCCGGGTCGCGGGAATTCGCAATGCCGCGCCGCACCTCGGAAAGCCGTTTCACATATGGTGCGTTGAGAGTCCCGGAGCGCACCCGCGCGGCAGCCTCGTCCACCAGGTCGAGCGCCTTGTCCGGCAGCCTGCGGTCGTTGATATACCTGACGGAAAGCCGCACAGCTTCCTCAAGCGCACCGTCGGTTATGGTCACGCAGTGGTGCTGCTCGTAGCTGCGCCGCATTCCTTTCAATATCGCCAGGGACTGTTCCTCGTCCGGCTGCTCGACCACCACAGGCTGGAAGCGGCGTTCCAGCGCGCTGTCCTTTTCGATGAACTTGCGGTATTCCTCGGTGGTCGTCGCGCCTATAAGGCATATTTCGCCCCGGGCAAGCTGTGGTTTCAGGATATTTGCGGCGTCGATGGCGCCCTCTGCGGCGCCGGTCCCCACAATGCTGTGAAGCTCGTCGATGAACAGGATTATGTTCCTGCAGCCGGCTGCTTCCTCAATAACGCTTTTCAGGCGCTCTTCAAAGTCACCGCGGTACTTCGCGCCGGCAAGCATCGCGGTCAGGTCCAGCGCGAAAATGCGCTTGCCGATAAGCCCCTGCGGGACATTACCGGCAGCGACGCGCTGCGCAAATCCCTCGACGACTGCAGTTTTGCCGACCCCCGCGTCGCCGATTAGGCATGGATTGTTCTTGCAGCGACGGAGAAGCACGCGTATCAGCCGGTCGGTTTCCTTTTCGCGGCCTATTACTGGGTCGAGGACGCCGCTTGCAGCCATTTCGGTGAGATCTCTGCCATATTTCGTCAGGGCAGGGAACTTTGCGCGGCGCTCCTTTTCGGTGGCAAGGTCGGGTTCTGTCCAGCGCTGGGCGCAGACTTCCCCTGCAAGCTTCACCTGGTTGACGCCCAGGTCTGCCAGCATGGTCTGGGCGCAGCAGTCGCGGTCGAGGACTATCGCCCGGAGAAGATGTTCAGGTCCTGCCTTGCGCTGGTTTTCACCGGAAGCGAACGACAGCGCGTTTTCCATCAGCTTGCGGCTGCGTGGGGTGAGGTCGTTGAGCGAGAGCCGCGTGGGTCTGCCTCTGCCGACGGTCTCCTCCAGACGGCGCAGTACTTCATTCCTGCCGACGCCATATCTGCGCAGGACTGCTGCGGAACTGAAGCTGTCGTCCGAAACCAGCCCGTACAGAATATGCTCGCTGCCAACGTAGGTGTGTCCGTAGCCCATCGCCGCGCCGAGAGCAGCATTGAGCGCCTTTATCGCAGCGTCCGTAAATCCGCTGATCGAATTCATATCTGTGACCTCCTGTGCTTTTGTGATATTGATAGTATGCACGAAAGTCTGGCAAATATTTCAGCTGCAGGAAAATTTCTGTAACCTATCTGAGCGTTTTGCATATTATGTACTATGAAACGGAAGCTTCAAAGGGAAGCGGAACGTTTCTGAATGAATTTCAGGAGGACACGAATATGTCATGCTTCAACTTTGGCGGCGGCAACTGCTGCTGGATCATCATCCTCATTCTTATCCTGTTCTGCGGCTGCGGTAACGGCTGCGGCAACGGCTGCGACAATGGCTGCGGTGGTGGCTGCGGCAACAACGGCTGCGGCTGCTGATAAAGCTTCGCGGGCAATTATCGATTTTCTCGACAGACTGGCGGGCGCCCTCGGGCGCCCGTTTCTTTATAGAAGTTCTCTCCCGCCAAGCAGTTCCGTGTACCCTGTACGGAAGCCTATTTTCGCGTACCAGTCGTAAACTCCGGTATAGTGAATGAATATCTTCCCGCAGCCGCGTCTGTAAAGCTCGCGGGCAGCGAGTTCCACCATCTTGAGCCCGATACCGCGCCTGCGGAATTCCGGAACGGTGCCCACACAGCCGACGCTTCCGATTTTGGAGCCGTCTGAAAATATGCATTCCACGTCGTCATCGACTATGCAGAACGACGCGATTTTCCCATCGACGGTGCCGCAGAACACGTCAACTCCGTCGAAGTACTGCACCCAGTCGGCTTCCACCGCGGACACGGCTTCATTCAGCCCGGCACCGCGGAAGAAACCGAAATCCGCTTCCGCTTCGGGAGCGGGGTGGAGCATTTCCGGCGTGCCGTACATCTCTGCGACGCGGTCTGTGAGGGAATACCCGCGCTTGCGGAAGAACCCTGCAGTGTTTTCCGGCACGCCGATGAACAGCTGCGAACCGGTTCCACCGAGTTCCACGCGGGAATGTCCCTGCGACCGGACATGTTCCTCCGCGCGTTTCAGCAGGGAAGCGCCCGCGCCCTTTCCGCGCATTTCCGGAAGCACGCACAGCAGCCGAATGGCGTTTCCGTCGATGAGCGCAAAGCCGCCGTCGCATTCAAGGACTTTTCCGTGTTCCAGCCCGGAAAGCCGGGTGAATTGTCGCTCGTCAAGCTTCATTTCAGGAAAGCACTGCAGGAATATTTCGTAATTCGTCATAGACCCTCCAGAAAAAGGGTGGACAAGCAGTCCACCCTTTAGGTTTACAGCATTTTTTTGAGGTACATTCCGGTGTAGCTGACCGGGTTATCTGCGACCTGCTCGGGGGTACCGCATGCGATGACGGTTCCACCGCCGCTGCCCCCCTCGGGACCCATGTCCACAATGTAGTCCGCAGTCTTTATCACGTCGAGATTGTGCTCGATGACAAGCACTGTATTTCCGCCCTCGGCAAGCTTCTGGAGTATCTCTATCAGCTTGCGGACGTCAGCGGTATGCAGACCGGTTGTCGGCTCGTCGAGGATGTAGATAGTCCTGCCGGTGGAGCGCTTGGACAGCTCAGAAGCCAGCTTTATGCGCTGTGCTTCACCGCCGGAAAGCGTCGTGCTGCTCTGACCTATCTTGATGTAGCCCAGCCCGACTTCCTCAAGGGTTTTCAGCTTGTTGTATATCTTGGGGATATTCGCGAAGAATTCCACGCCCTCTGATACCGTCATGTCGAGCACTTCAAAGATATTCCTGCCCTTGTAGCGTACTTCAAGCGTTTCGCGGTTGTAGCGGTGTCCCTTGCAGACCTCGCAGGGTACGAACACGTCCGGCAGGAAGTGCATTTCTATCTTGATTATGCCGTCGCCCTCGCAGGCTTCGCAGCGACCGCCCTTGATGTTGAACGAAAACCGTCCCGGTCCATAGCCCTTTGCCTTTGCCTCGTTCGTCTGCGCGAATAACTCACGGATATCGTTGAACACCCCGGTGTAGGTCGCGGGATTGCTGCGCGGAGTTCTCCCTATAGGCGACTGGTCTATCATTATCACCTTGTCAAGATACTCGACGCCTTTCATGTCGGTGAATTTACCCGGACGCGTGCGGGCGCGGTTGAGCTTTCCCACCAGGTGCTTGTAGATTATCTCGTTCACCAGCGAGCTTTTTCCGCTGCCGGAAACGCCGGTCACGCAGGTGAACACGCCCAGCGGTATCTCAACGTCTATTCCGCGGAGGTTGTTTTCAGCCGCGCCGATGACTTTGAGCCACTTTCCGGAGGGGGTGCGCCGTGTTTCAGGCACCGGTATCTTCAGCTTTCCGCTGAGGTACTGCCCGGTTATGGAGTTCTTGCATTTGAGCAGCCCCTTGACGTCGCCGCTGTAGATTACCTCGCCGCCGTGAATTCCTGCCCCCGGACCTATATCAACTATCCAGTCCGCAGCGCGCATGGTGTCCTCGTCGTGCTCAACGACTATCAGCGTGTTGCCGAGGTCGCGGAGTCTGCGCAGGGTAGCTATCAGCTTGTCGTTGTCGCGCTGGTGAAGTCCTATCGACGGCTCGTCGAGAATGTACAGCACGCCGGTAAGGGAGCTCCCTATCTGGGTCGCAAGGCGTATGCGCTGGCTCTCGCCGCCGGAAAGCGTCCCCGCAGACCGCGCCAGTGTGAGGTATTCAAGCCCCACGCTCTGCAGAAATCCGAGCCTGGACTTTATCTCCTTTAAAATCTGCTTTGCAATCATCGCTTCACGCGGGGTGAGTTCCAGGGAATTCACGAAATCCAGCGCTTCGCTGACGGACATGCGGCAGAATTCCATGATGTTCCTGCCACCGACGGTGACTGACAGAGCCGCCTTGTTAAGGCGTTCTCCGTGGCATTCGGGGCATTCCACATCGCTCATGAACTCGTCTATCGTGTCGCGGGAATACTGGCTGTTGGTTTCGTTGTAGCGGCGCTCAAGGTTGGTGGCAATTCCCTCAAAATCGGTGTAGAACTGTCCACCACCCTGTTGACGCGGGCGTTTGATGAGTATTTTCTCGCCCCTGGTGCCGTACATTATTTCATCGACTGCCGCCTGCGGAAGTTCACTGACGGGCTGGTCAACTGAAAATCCGTGCTTTTCAGCAAGGGCGTCGATATACATTGCGGCGATCGTTCCCTCTGCGTAGTTCCAGCCGGAAGCCCTTATCGCGCTGTCACGGATAGAAAGTCCCGCATTCGGCATGATGAGGTCGGGGTCAACGCGGCGGTAGCTTCCCAGACCGGTGCACTTGGGGCACGCGCCGTACGGGTTGTTGAACGAAAACATTCTCGGCACGAGTTCCTCGATGGAAACACCGTGCTCCGGGCATGCGTAGCTCTGCGAAAAATGCAGCTCCTCTCCGTCGATGACGTCGATGTAAACAAGTCCTCCGGTGAGATTTCCTGCGGTTTCGATACTCTCGGTGAGCCTGGATTTTATGCCGTCCTTCATGACAAGACGGTCTACCACTATCTCAATGGAATGCTTCTTGTTCTTTTCAAGCGTTATTTTTTCGGTGAGGTCGTACGCTATCCCGTCCACTCTCACGCGGGAATAACCGGATCTGCGCGCTGCTTCGAACTCTTTCTGGTGCTCACCCTTGCGGCCTCTCACCACGGGAGCCAGCACCTGGAATTTCGTGCGCTCCGGCAGCTCCATGACCTTATCGACTATCTCGTCGATGGTCTGCTGCTTTATCTCGCGGCCGCAGACAGGGCAGTGCGGAATGCCTATACGCGCGTACATAAGCCGCAGGTAGTCGTATATTTCCGTAACCGTGCCCACGGTGGAGCGCGGGTTCTTGGAGGTGGTTTTCTGGTCTATCGATATTGCCGGGGAAAGTCCCTCGATGCTGTCCACGTCGGGCTTTTCCATCTGCCCGAGGAACATTCTCGCATAGGAGGAAAGGCTCTCCATATAGCGGCGCTGTCCGTCCGCGAATATCGTATCGAAAGCCAGCGAGCTTTTTCCGCTGCCGGAAAGCCCGGTCATTACCACAAGGCTGTCCCTCGGGAGGGTAACGTCTATATTTTTAAGGTTGTGCTCCCGGGCGCCGCGTATGATTATCTTGTCGTTTGCCAATTTCTTTTGTTCCTTTCCGGGGCTACTTTTCAAGCTCCTTTATCTTGTCGCGCAGGAATGCCGCATGCTCGAAATCCAGCATCTTTGCCGCCTTTTTCATCTCTGCGGTGTAGCGCGCGATGAGCGCCTCGCGCTCGCGTTTCGTCATCTGCTTTACGGACTTGCTGTGCTTTGAGGTGCCGTCGGATTTCTTTGTTATTTCCAGCACGTCGCGGATATCCTTGATTATCGTTTTCGGTGTTATTCCGTGGTCGGCGTTGTATTTATGCTGTATCTCGCGGCGGCGCTGGGTCTCGGTTATCGCACGCTCCATGGATTCTGTCACACTGTCGGCGTACATTATTACCACGCCCTCGGCATTGCGGGCGGCTCTGCCTATCGTCTGTACCAATGACGTTTCGCTTCGCAGGAAGCCTTCCTTGTCCGCGTCGAGTATCGCAACGAGCGACACCTCCGGAATATCCAGCCCCTCTCGCAGCAGGTTTATTCCCACAAGGACGTCAAATTCGCCGGCGCGCAGGTCGCGGATAAGCTCCATTCGCTCGATGGTGTCAACATCGTGGTGCATGTAGCGCACCTTTATCTCCATTTTTTCAAGGTATGCGGTGAGGTCCTCTGCCATCTTCTTGGTGAGGGTAGTCACGAGCACGCGCTGGTGCTTTGCGGTGCGGGTATTTATCTCAGAGATAAGGTCCTCTATCTGACCGAGGGTGGGCTTTACTATCACCTCCGGGTCGAGAAGCCCCGTGGGTCTGATGACCTGCTCCACTATCTGCGTGGAATGCTCCTTTTCGAAGTCGCCGGGGGTAGCGGAAACGAACACAGCCTGCCCTATCTTTGAATAGAACTCGTCGAAGTTCATCGGACGGTTGTCGTAAGCCGACGGAAGCCGGAAGCCGTAATCCACTAGGTTCTTTTTGCGTGCGAAGTCGCCTCCGTACATTCCGCGCACCTGCGGGAGCGTAACGTGGCTCTCGTCCACAAACAGCAGGAAGTCCTCGGGGAAGTGGTCGAGCAGCGTTATCGGCGTGGAACCAGGCGCTCTGCCCGCAAGAATGCGCGAGTAGTTCTCAACGCCCTTGCAGGTGCCTATTTCGCTCAGCATTTCCATGTCGTAGCGCGTGCGCTGTTCGATGCGCTGCGCTTCTATCAGCTTGTTGTGCTCGGTGAAGTACTGCACGCGCTGCTCCATTTCCTCGGCTATCTCGTGGAGGGCGTCGTGCAGGCGCGCCTGTCCCACGATGTAGTGCGAAGCCGGGAATATCACGACATGCAGCAGCGTTGCGCTGACGTCGCCGGTGAGCGCGTTGAATTCGCTGATGCGGTCTATTTCGTCGCCGAAGAATTCCACGCGTATCGCCATTTCGTTGGTTCCACCCGCGGGGAATATCTCCAGCGTGTCGCCCTTTGCGCGGAACTTGTTTCGTGTGAACGCCATCTCGTTGCGCTCGTACTGTATCTCCACAAGGCGCCTGATGACATCCTCGCGGCTTATCTCCTGCCCCTGACGCAGCGACAGCGTGTTGCTGCGGTAATCCTCCGGGCTGCCCAGCGAGTAGATGCATGAAACGGAAGCCACGATTATGACGTCCCTGCGCTCTGCGAGAGCCATTGTGGCTGAGTGGCGCAGACGGTCTATCTCGTCGTTTATCGCGCTGTCCTTTTCGATGTATGCGTCGGTGGAGGGAATGTACGCCTCCGGCTGGTAGTAATCGTAGTAGGACACGAAGTATTCCACCGCGTTGTTCGGGAAGAATTCACGGAACTCGGAGCACAGCTGCGCTGCGAGGGTCTTGTTGTGCGCGAGCACGAGTGTGGGACGGTTGCAGTTTGCGATGATGTTCGCCATCGTGAAGGTTTTTCCGGAACCGGTGACGCCGAGCAGCGTCTGTTCCTTGTCGCCGCGGAGAATGCCTTCTGTCAGCGCCTCTATCGCCTGGGGCTGGTCGCCGGTGGGGGAGTAATTTGAATGCAGTTCAAAACGATCCATTGTTATACCTTTGCGTTACCATAAGTCCGGGGCTACTCCTGCGGCGCGCATGGAATAGGTGCCCTCTGTATTTACGATTATGTGGTCCATAAGGCTGATGCCTATGTTTTTCAGCGAGAGCGAAACGCGCCTTGTCGCCGCGACGTCAGAAGCGGAGGGCAGCAGCACTCCACCCGGGTGACTATGCGCCAGGACTATGTTGCAGCACTGGGTCTTTATAGCGTGTGTGACTATCGCGCGCTGGTCAAATCCGTCTGAATTTCTTGAAACCGGGATATCTCCGATGAGGTTCATGGTCTGGTCGAGGAATATCGCGCGGGACTGCTCCGTTATGGTCTCTTTCAGCAGCTTGTAGCAGTAATCCCGCATGCTGTCGGACGTGGAAAGCTTTATGCCGGAAAGATCCTCTTTTGAGTACCTGCGCGCCAGATCCTTCACGAAGCTTATCAGCGCTGCGGTGGTGCTGCCCACGTCGGGCTCGGTGACAAGCTCGTTGTATCCGGCGTTGAGCACTCCCGAGAGCGAACCGTATTTGTCTATCAGCTGGCGGCTGATGTCGCTGGTGTTGCGCCTGGAATATGCGGTGTACAGGAATATTTCGAGTATTTCGTACTCGTTGAACGTGCTTATACCGTGTTCCAGGTATTTTTTCAGCATGCGCTGCCGGTGACCGGCATGTGGATTCTTTTCATCAGCCATTGTGCAGCCCTCTTTCACATTTCTGGACTATCATGAACAAGTCTGTATACATTATAACGCATAGTGAGGCTTTTGTCAAGAGTTTTAAGGCAATACCGCACAAAGATTGTGCGTGTATTGCGCAGTCAAATTTTTCGTCAGATTGTACAATGAGGACAACGCAAGGCTGCCGCCTTGCTAGGACGAATTGTGCAATCTGACGGAAAAGATGCAAGCAAGACACGCGCAAAATCCAATAAATGGTCTTTGTGCGGTGTTGCCTTAAGGAAAGCCAGCGCCGTATAATTTTTGTTGTGCCGCGCGCCGCTAGCCGTAAATGTGCGGTCCTGCCGTAATATCGCGCTTGACAAACCGGGCGCTGTAGTGTATAATTCAATGTGCCGGCAATAATTTTTAAAAAATTTTCAATAACCTCTTGAAAACCTACTAAACCTATGGTATAATTAGAATATGGTATGGAGCCGGACTATGCTTCCGGCGTTAGTTTGAAAGGGGCAGCTCAATTGAAAATTTCTACAAAAGGACGTTACGCACTCAGAATGATGCTTGACCTGGCGATACATCGTTCCGACGGTTATATCGCGCTGAAAGACATCGCAGAACGTCAGGATATATCCAAAAAGTACCTGGAGCAGATAGTTCCGCTGCTCAACAAGGCAGATCTGCTGCGCACCAACCGCGGCTATCAGGGCGGGTATGCGCTCTCAAAGAACCCTGACCAGTACACCGTGGGCGAGATACTCCGCGTCACCGAGGGCTGTCTGTGCCCTGTCAGCTGTCTGCAGTATTCAGTCAACGAGTGCCCGCGTGCAGCCGAGTGCATGACTCTGCCTGTGTGGGAAGGTCTCTACAAGGCGATAAACAACTATCTCGACAGCGTTACTCTGCAGGATATGATAGATATGTCCGCTGCCGGCGGCGATTATTCAATTTGACGCAGGGACTGCCACGCAGTCAATGGAGGAAGAAAATGACAAAGGATATCCAGAAGCGAATTCTTGAACTCAAAAAGGAGAAGGACGTCTGTATTTTAGCGCACTGCTATCAGACCCACGACATACTCGAGGTCGCTGATTTCGTCGGCGATTCATTCGGGCTTGCGCAGAAAGCCGCTAAGGCGCCGAATTCCACGGTGATGATGTGCGGAGTGCGTTTCATGGCTGAAACGGTGAAGATACTTTCCCCGGAAAAGCGCGTGCTTATTCCCCGCGAAGAAGCAGGATGCCCTATGGCGGAGCAGCTTGACGTTGAAATGCTCACACAGCTGAAGCAGCGTTATCCCGACCACAAGGTAGTCGCTTACATAAACACCACCGCAGCGCTGAAGACACTGTCGGACGTGTGCGTTACTTCCTCATCGGCTGTGAAGATAATCCGCAGAATGGACGCTGACAAGATACTCTTTATTCCTGACTGCAACCTCGGCGATTACGTCAGGAAGCAGATACCCGAAAAGGAGATACAGCTGGTTCACGGCGGCTGTCCCACTCATGCGAAGCTGACAGCAGCTGAAGTCCATGCGGCAAAGGCTCTCCACCCGAATGCGTTGTTGCTGGTTCACCCCGAGTGCCGTCCGGAGATAGTGGAGCTTGCTGATTTTGTCGGCAGCACCACCGAGATAATGTCCTATGCAGCCAACAGTGACGCAAAGGAATTCATCATCGGCACTGAGAACAGTATTGTACAGCACCTTGGCATCGACCACCCGGAGAAGCTGTTCTTCCCGCTTTCCAAGGACTGCGTGTGCCATAACATGAAGGTCACGACCATCGCTGATGTCCTCCACACTCTTGAGGGCAGCGACGGCTTTGAGATCAATATTGAAGAGCAGGAGCGCCTTGCGGCTAAGCGCTGCATCGACGAAATGCTGAGGCTCGGAGAATGACGGAGAACAAGCCCACTGCGCTCATCGCGATGAGCGGGGGCGTGGACAGCTCCGTTGCGGCTGCGCTCATGGTGCAGCGCGGGTACGACTGTATCGGCGTGACGATGAAGCTGCGCAGCAACGACGACTGCGCCTGCACCGAGAAATCCTGCTGCACCGCTTCCGACGCTGAGGACGCGCGCAGCGTTGCGTATTCCATGGGCATGAAGTTCTATGTGTTCAACTTCACGCAGGAATTCGAGCAGGAGGTCATCGGCAGGTTCATCAGCGCGTATGAGCACGGGCTTACGCCAAATCCCTGCATCGACTGCAACCGCTATATGAAGTTCGAACTTCTTTACAAACGGGGCAGGGCGCTGGGCTGCGAGTTCATAGTTACGGGGCATTATGCACGCACCGGGTTCCTGCCGGAATACGGCAGATGGGTGCTAAAAAAGGCAAAGAATGCCGCTAAGGACCAGAGCTACGTGCTTTATTCGATGTCGCAGGAGCAGCTTGCGCACACGATTTTCCCGCTTGGGGAATTCGCGAGCAAGGACGAGGTGAGGGCGCTTGCCGACAAACTCGGGCTGCTGAATGCGCACAAGCACGACAGCCAGGATATCTGCTTCATTCCCGACGGGGATTACGCGGAGTTCATCAGAATGCGCACCGGCAGGAGCTTTCCGCACGGGGATTTCCTTGATGTTAACGGCAACGTTATCGGGGAGCATACCGGGGCGATAAAATACACGATAGGGCAGCGCAAGGGGCTTGGCGTTGGTTTCGGTGAGCGCATGTACGTCTGCGCAAAGGACATGGAGCGCAATACCGTGACGCTTTCACGCGAGGAAGGGCTGTATTCCAGCCGCCTTACAGCCGTGGATTTCAACTGGATACTCTGGGAAACGCCCCCGCGCGAGCCGGTGAAGCTTACCGCGCGCACCCGCTACAACGGCAGGGAAGCTTCCGCGCAGGTCTGGTCGGAGGAAAACGGCACAGTCCATGTGGAATTTGACCAGCCCCAGAGGGCAGTGACCGCGGGGCAGGCAGTCGTGCTGTACTATGGTGACATAGTGGCAGGCGGCGGCACGATAATCACTGCTGAATAAAATTAAGACATGACCGTCCGGGTTTCCGGGCGGTTTTTTTGCACAATGAGTTGCATTTGGTTAATTCTGCACAAACGGAAAGATACACATTTGTTGATTATGCCTTATTATGCTAAATAAACATACTGATATATCAGTTACGCAATACCAAAGCGGTAACTTCTGTGATACAATTATAGTAATGCTGAACAAAAGTTATTGCATACAGTGGAAAAAATCTGTCGTAATAACAAACTAACAAACAAATTCCGGCATAAATACCGGTAATTTCCGCATAACAGCTAAGGAGGTACATCATGCAAAGCACCATTCAGCTTGCAGAGGTCGATGAGATAATCGACCGCATCGGCTGCGAGGAAAAGAACATCATTTCGATACTGCAGGGAGTACAGGAGCATTACCGCTACCTGCCCGCAGAGGTGTTCCCGCATATCGCAAAGCGCCTGGGCGTGGGCGAAGCGCGGCTTTTCAGCGTGGCAACGTTCTATGAGAATTTCTCGCTGGAGCCGAAAGGAAAATTCGTCATCAAGGTCTGCGACGGAACTGCCTGTCATGTGCGTCAGTCGCCCCCTATCCTGGCAAGACTGCGCGAGGAACTGGGGCTTTCCGAGAGCAAAAAGACCACCGACGACCTGATGTTCACGGTGGAGACCGTATCCTGCCTTGGCGCCTGCGGGCTTGCGCCGGTCCTTACAGTCAACGACCATGTGCACGCAGAGATGACCCCGGACAAGGCTTCTGAAATTCTCAAACAGCTGAAGGAGGGAACCGCAGAATGTTAAAGGACAGACAGGACTTAAAAAAGCTGCGCGACGATTGCGTGAAGTCATACAACGCCTACACACGTAAAATTCTGGTCTGTGCCGGCACAGGCTGTGTTTCCAGCGGCTCGCTGAATATCTATGCGAAACTGCGCGAACTCATCGAAGCAAATGGTATCCATTGTGCGGTAGAGCTTGAAGAAGAGCCGGAAAGCAGCGGAGTTGCTTTAAAGAAGAGCGGCTGCCACGGTTTCTGCGAGCGCGGACCTCTGGTGCGCATCGAGCCGGAGGGCTGGCTGTACACTAAAGTCAGGGTGGACGACTGTGAAGAAATAGTTGAAAAAACCATCGTTAACGGCGAGCACATCGAGCGCCTTGCATTCCAGAAGAATGGCGAGGTTTTCAAGACCCAGGAGGAAATCCCGTTCTATAAGAAGCAGACCCGCGTGGTGCTGGAGCACTGCGGACATATTGATTCGCTGTCGATAAGGGAGTATCTTTCCCAGGGTGGATATTCCGCTTTTGAGAAAGCGCTTTTTGACATGACACCCGATGAGGTCATTGAAGAAGTCAGCGACTCCGGGCTGAGAGGGCGCGGTGGCGGCGGCTTCCCTGCAGGGAGAAAGTGGGCGCAGGTGAAGCGCCAGAACGCCCCGCAGAAATACGTTGTCTGTAACGGCGACGAGGGCGACCCGGGTGCGTTCATGGACAGAAGCATCATGGAGGGCGACCCGCACAGAATGCTCGAGGGAATGATGATCGCGGGCGCTGCGTGCGGCGCGACCGAGGGCTACATATATGTCCGCGCGGAGTATCCGCTTGCCGTTGAGCGACTGAAAACCGCTATCGCGCAGGCAAAGGAGATAGGTCTGCTGGGTAAGAATATCCTGAACAGCGGATTTGATTTCGACCTGCACATAAACCGCGGCGCCGGTGCGTTCGTCTGTGGCGAGGGCAGCGCGCTGACCGCTTCCATCGAGGGCAAGCGCGGAATGCCCAGGGTAAAGCCTCCGCGTACGGTGGAGCACGGTCTTTTCGACAGCCCCACAGTGCTTAATAACGTTGAAACCTACGCGAACGTTCCGTCGATAATCTCCCGCGGTGCCGAATGGTTCAAGGGCATCGGCGTTGAGAGATCCCCGGGAACCAAGGCGTTTGCAATTACGGGCGACATTGAAAACACCGGTCTTATCGAAGTCCCGATGGGAACCACGCTGCGCGAGGTAATTTACGACGTCGGCGGTGGTATTCGCGGCGGCGGTAAGTTCAAAGCGGTACAGATAGGCGGTCCCTCTGGCGGAACTCTCACCGAAAAGGACCTTGACCTCCCGCTTGATTTCGACTCCGTAAAGAAAGCGGGCGCGATGATAGGCTCCGGCGGCCTTGTTGTCATGAACGACAAAACCTGCATGGTCGAGGTCGCAAGGTTCTTCATGAACTTCACCCAGAACGAGTCCTGCGGAAAGTGCGTTCCCTGCCGCGAGGGCACCCGCAGAATGCTCGAGATACTTGAACGTATCGTAGCCGGAAACGGCGAACCCGGCGACATCGACCTGCTGCTGGAGCTGGCAGAAACCATCTCTGCAACGGCGCTGTGCGGTCTGGGTAAGTCCGCGGCTTCACCTGTTGTCAGCACGATAAAGAATTTCCGCGACGAGTACGAGGCGCACATCAGCGAAAAGCGCTGTCCCGCGGGAGTATGCCAGAAGCTGAAGCACATAGAGATACAGCCGGACAAGTGCAAGGGCTGCTCAAAGTGCTCCAGGGGCTGCCCGGTCGGCGCTATAAGCGGCGTGATAAAATCGCCGTTCGTCATCGACCAGAGCAAGTGTATCAAGTGCGGCGCGTGCGTGACTACATGCCCGTTCCATGCAATAGAGGTGAAGTGATATGGACAAGAACAGATATATGACCATCGACGGCATTCCCGTTGAAATAAACGGCGAGAAAAATCTTCTTGCCCTCATTCGCAAGGTCGGCATAAAGATGCCTACTTTCTGCTATCATTCTGAGCTTTCGACATATGGTGCCTGTCGTATGTGTATGGTAGAGGACCAGTGGGGAACGCTGCATGCTTCCTGCTCAACTCCTCCCAAGCCCGGCATGGAGATACGCACCAACACCGAGCGCCTGCGCAAATACCGCAAGGTGATACTGGAACTCCTTCTGGCGAACCACTGCCGCGACTGCACCACCTGCGACAACAACGAGAAGTGCAAGCTGCAGGACATCGCAAGGCGTTTCCACATTGAGGGCGTGCGATTCCCGAATGCTGCGCCGAACCCCGATATAGACGACAGCTCCCCCTGTATCACTATCGATCATCACAAGTGCATTCTCTGCGGCGACTGCGTGCGCACCTGCAACGAGATACAGCAGGTCGGCGCCATCGACTTTATGAACCGCGGCTCCAGAATGCGCGTGGGAACTGCATTCAACATACCCATCGGTGAAACTGACTGCGTTGGCTGCGGACAGTGTTCCGCTGTATGTCCCACCGGCGCTATCGTTGTCAAGAACAACGTCAGCGAGGTCTGGAAGCAGCTTTCCGACAAGGATACGTTCGTTACCATTCAGATAGCGCCTGCAGTCCGCGTGGCAATCGGCAGGGAACTCGGGCTGAAGGACGGCGCGAACTCCATGGGAGTTGTGGTTGCCGCTCTCCGCAGAATGGGATTTGACCAGATATACGATACTTCCACAGCTGCAGACCTCACGGTTATTGAGGAGTCTGCGGAGCTTATCGAGCATATCACAGCAGGGAATGAAATTCCGCTGTTTTCTTCCTGCTGCCCTGCGTGGGTGCGTTACTGCGAAACAAAGCACCCCGAGCTTATGGAGCATGTTTCAAGCTGTAAGTCCCCGATGCAGATGTTTGCAGCAGTTATCCGCGAGCAGTTCAGGGAAGAGCCGAAGAAGCACGTTCACATTGCGCTCATGCCGTGCACGGCAAAGAAGCGTGAAGCGCTCCGGGAGGAATTCCGTTCCAAGGACGGCACCCAGATGGTGGATTACGTCCTCACCACGCAGGAATTCGTGCAGATGGTCAAGGAATCCGGCATTCTCATTTCCGATATCGACCCCGAAGCCGTTGACATGCCGTTCGGTACTATGGCAGGCGCCGGAGTTATATTCGGAACCACCGGCGGCGTTACCGAGGCAGTGCTGCGCCACATTTCCGACAACAAGCGTGGCAACGGTATCGAGTATCAGAGCGTACGCGGTCTGAAAGGCGTCAAGGAGGTTGACATTCCGTTTGGCGAAAAGACGCTGCATATCGGCGTCGTCAGCGGACTTGGCAATGCAGAGAAGCTCATCGAGCGCGTCAAGGCAGGCGATCACTTCGATTTTATCGAAGTCATGGCATGTCCGGGAGGCTGTATAAACGGCGCCGGACAGCCGTTCGTGCACGAGGCAGAGAAGCAGGCGCGTTCGCATGGTCTGTACAATGCCGACAGGATGTGCAGTATAAAGTCCAGCGAGGAAAACCCGCTCATGACAAGTCTTTACGACGGGCTGCTCAAGGGTAAGGTTCATGAATTGCTACATGTTGAATACAAAAAGTAAATAGCCGATGCCCCCGAAAATTTTCCGGGGGCATTTCATCTTCTCAAAAAAGGATATTTTGTCAGCGAAGCGGGCTTTTAAAATCCGTTTTTTGACCCAGCTCTGCCGGGTCAAAAAACACTTCTATCCCAGCAAGTGTGCGGGTTGGCGGCAAAGCCGACAAGACGTGCGCGCAGCTGGGATGTTTCTTCGAAAAAGTCCCATCGGGACTTTTTCGACGGTTTCAGGTGTCCCCGAAAATTTTCCGGGGGCATTTTCTGTATTTAGTGCATTTTTCTGCAGATACTATTCCATCGAAAATCATTTTGGGGGAATATTATGATAACAGATGGAGCAATGTATATTTCGGTGCTGATATTCACCGCTGCGGTAATCGTGTGCCTGCCTAAGATAATTCGGGGCAGGGGAGCGGAAAAGTTCTTCAGCTTTGCGCCACCGGTGGTGCTTATCTATCTTGGGCTGATGGCGCTGTGCACATTGGGTCTGTGGGACCTTCCGGCTACTGCGGGGGCTTATTCCAGCCTGAAAAACCCGCTTCTTTACGCCATGCTGTTCATTATGCTGCTGCGTTGCGACCTGCGTAAGATACTGCGGTTAGGACCTAAGATGATGATTGGCTTTTTCGCGGCTGCAGTTTCGGTGGGGCTGGGGTTCGTGATTTCTTTCGCGGTCATGCGCGGAATTCTCGGCGTGGAAGCCTGGAAGCCGCTCGGCGCTCTCTGCGGCAGCTGGATGGGTGGCGGAGGGAACATGCTTGCGGTGCAGGCGGCTCTGAATATCGACGAGAGCATGATGGCATACGCGCTGGTCATGGACTCCATATGCGGCACGCTGTATGTGATGTTCCTGCTGTGGGCTGTCGGTTTTCCGCAGAAATTCAACCGCTGGACCCGCGCTGACACCCGCGCGCTTGACAGCGTGGGCGCGGCTCTGGAGCAGGAAGCCCGCGCAGACTCGCGGAAACTCGCCTGGCAGAACATCATTCTCCTGCTTGGAATGGGACTCCTGGCTTCTGCGCTGTGCACGCAGCTTGGAAGCGTAATCGGCGGTGCTCTGACTTTCTTCGATAAGGCGACCTGGACTGTGCTTCTTATAACGGCGCTGGGGATAATCCTGGCAATGACGCCGCTGGGCAGAATAAAAGGCACAGAGGAGATTTCCAACGTGATGCTGTATATCGTTATCGCGCTGATAGCTTCCCGGGCAGACCTGCGCGCCATGGGAAATGCGCCCGCATGGCTGCTTGCGGGGTTCATCATTCTTGCGGTGCACGTGGTTATAATGGTGATAATGGCGAAGCTGTTCAGGTTGGATATATTCACGTGCGCGGTGGCTTCCCTCGCGAATATCGGAGGGACTGCTACGGCGCCGGTGCTCGCGGGGGCTTACAGCAGCGCGCTTGTCCCTGTAGGAGTTATCATGGCGCTGCTTGGTTACATCGTTGGCACCGGTGGGGGACTTCTGGTGGCGCAGCTGATGAGCATGCTTGCCTAGGGAAACGCTGAACAAAGTAATGCCCGATTGCTTTATTCAGCGTGTCCCTGAAATGCCTGCGGAGCATGGCTCCTGATACAACAAAGGTATTTGACATAGCTGCGTAACGGGTTTATAATATGTGTATAAACACAAATACCGCATTTCAGGAGGCATCAATATGATTAAACAGACAGCAGGCCATGACGCTCTCGGGGATTTTGCCCCGGAATTCGCACACCTTAACGACGATATCCTTTTCGGCGAAGTTTGGTCGAGAGAGGACAAGCTTCCGCTGAAACTGCGCTCTATCGTTACTGTGTCGGCGCTTATTGGCAAGGGAATTACCGACAGTTCTCTCACTTATCACCTGAGTGAAGCGCGTAAGAATGGCATTACCCGCACTGAAATGGCAGAAATACTCACACACATTGCGTTCTATGCAGGCTGGCCGAATGCCTGGGCTGCATTCCGTCAGGCAAAGGAGGTCTACGCAGACGACGTCAACGAGAGCCACGGTGGATTTTTCGGTCAGGGCGAGCCGAACACAGCTTTTGCAAAGTACTTCACCGGCAACTCCTATCTGAAGCCGCTTACCGACCCGAAGCAGACCGTATTCATCGCGAATGTGACATTCGAACCCGGCTGCCGTAACAACTGGCACACCCACCGTGCTGACAAGGGCGGCGGACAGATACTGGTATGCGTTGACGGCAACGGCTGGTACCAGGAATGGGGCAAGCCTGCGCAGGAACTCCACCCGGGCGATGTCGTGACTATTCCCGCGGGAGTCAAGCACTGGCACGGCGCAGCTGCTGACAGCTGGTTCTCGCACCTTGCTGTTGAGGTCCCGGGTGAAACCACCTCGAACGAGTGGCAGGAACCTGTCAGCGACGAGCAGTACTTTAGTTTAATTCGGAATTCATAATTCGTGATTCGGAATTAATGTGTCGGCTTCGCCGACGATTAAAAAATAAAGGGGCCGTAGATTTTTACAGCCCTTTTACTATTGGTCACCTCTAAAAACCTCCTTCACGGCAGATTTCTATGACTTATATCATCTGTTGCGT